>JABAOH010015315.1_pt2 | contig 135375 bp, 140 predicted proteins | sample 7062181 | NCBI WGS metagenome assembly JABAOH01 (sample SAMN14538630, study PRJNA623070) | marine sediment metagenome | biome: marine biome [ENVO:00000428]; feature: marine pelagic biome [ENVO:01000023]; material: deep marine sediment [ENVO:00002113]; isolation source: pool of 5 deep marine...
TTCGCCAAAGGCGCTATCTTCCCCTTGTCCGCCGCATCCTCTGTGCCCAACTCAAAATCCCGCATCAACTCTTCGGCGGTCATCTCTATTCGCTGCCCATCCCCTCGGCGAGTCAGGTACTTGCTCATCCCTCTCACCTCCTATCCCTTGAATATTTCCTTGAGTTTCATGACGGCTTCCGTGGCATTCTCCGCATAAAGATCCGCACCAATTTTCGAAGCCCAATACTCTGTCGCGACCGCACCGCCTACCATGGTCTTGACCTTGCTACGGAGCCCCGCATCCTTTAATGCCTGCTCCAACTTCTTCTGACCAACTTGGGTGGTCGTCATCAGGGCCGATGACCCCACAACATCCGCCTTGACCTCTTTGGCCTTCTCTACAAAACTCCCTATCGGAACGTCCCGGCCTAAATCGAAAACTTCGAAACCGTAAACCCGTAACATCGTCGCGACGATACCCTTACCAATGTCGTGGACGTCCCCTTCTATGGTCCCCAAAACGACCGTCCCAAGCTTCTTGCCAACCTGGTCCTTCGGTAATGCCCCCTCCAAAACCTTTACCGCCGCCACCATCGCCTCAGATGCAATGATCAGAGTGGGCAAAAATACCTCACCCCGATCAAATAGATCGCCCATCCGTCGTATCCCCAAAGAAAAACCCTCGTTGATCATCTCAACAGGGTCCATTCTCGCCGCCAACGACTTCTTGGCAACGTCCACCGCCGCTTCTTCATCCGCATCCATGACGGCCTGTGCGGCCTTCTCCATCCACTCAGTCTTCTCCATCCTCTCACCTCCCCTCTCTTCCTCCATGCTCTGATGTCTTAATACATAAAAACCCGCCCATCCCCTCCTTTCCCTCTAAATGCTACCCTTACACAAAAAAGTTCATCTAATATAGAAAAAAGATATTTCCGTGTCAAGGAATAGATATACAGGGTCCTCATCCTGGCCCTCGATTCTAATGCCGACTGACTCTCCTTATTGAGAACACAAGGACTGCTCATTATTGACGGTAATCGCCGTCCCGTCCGAAAAAGGATAGCCTAAAACAGAATCAAACCAATCAGGACTACGGAGTCTTTAGGGGGCCACTGAACAATCAGGCCGCTTTTCAGTGCCAGACCCATGATATCGATACCCAGTCCTTCAGGACTCGGCCTCGCCTTGTAGGGGTGCCGACACGGTTCATTAGGGGGGGCACAGGTGGGACATAGTTTGCATCCCCCCACAACGAGGCCAATGGCTTCTCGGTATCCACCTGATTGGGCTATGTTCTCGAGACGATGTACCAGTTCCAGAAGCTTCAGTTCATACGAAAAATCGTGACGGAGTCTTTCAAGCTCACCCTTGGAAAGGGCGAATTTCAAGGCCACCAGAACGCCCACGCGATAAAACTTCAGGGCTGCTCGAATTTCATCCAGGTAGGGTAAATGGGGAGGGCAGAGTCGGCAGACTCCATAGTATTCGCAGAGCGGGATGAGGCATTTGAGGCGAACGCTTTCGCGAACCTCAATATCGGAGGGGTCGATAATCTCGACGAGCGCCTTGTCTGCGGACGCTGCCTTTCGCATCTCTTCGACTATTGATAAAGCGTCCTTATCGTCTATCACAGGCCTTTACCTCGACTCGGTTGATTCGCAATTTCGCCTCTCTACAAATCCCAGCCTCCAAACGTCACTGTGACCATAACCATAACAAGAAGCCCCTCACAATCTCAACCACCAGCGCGAGTCGTTCACCGCCCTTGCAAGGTGACGCTGAGCATAGGAGAAAACTGATTCGATCTCAAATGGAAGGGCCGGTTTTTTCTTGACATTGACGTCCTCCTTTGCTATCAAAGGCAAGATCAAATAAATTGGACACGGGCCGGTTGAGCCTCGTTCACGGTGGAATGAGAGATTCTGGTGCCCTTCTACCAGCACGAGACACCCGGAGGACGGTTTCCTTATCTGGGGAACCGCCTTACGGGCAACCTTGACACGAAAAAGAGCTTTGGGATATGATCAACGGGTTTACCCCCAAACACCTCAGGGTTCCTCTTTATCTCCTGAGGGCATTCCGTGTGAACGCAAAAACAAATGAGGAAGAATCAATAGAACGTTTACCTATGTCGAGGCTAAACGATTCGGTCCAGCTGCGCTCGGACCTCTAAGAATAATTCAGAAAGAAAGGAGGTGAGCCAGTGAGTAAGGAAGAACTTGTGAAACAGGCAATTCAGGCTGTTCTGGATGGTGACGAGGATGCGGCCGTGGACGTTGCCAACAAAGTCATTGCTGAGGGAATAAATCCTGTAGAGATTATCAATGAGGGCTTTACACCGGGAATGAGCAAGGTTGGTGATGGTTTTGCCAATGAGGAGATTCCTCTTCCTGGCGTTCTCGTTGCCGCCGAGGCAATGACCAAGGCCATCGAAATAATGGAACCCCACATTCCAAAAGAATCGGTGGCAGCAAAACTGGGAACTGTGGTCATAGGAACGATCGAAGGCGACATCCACGATATCGGCAAACGCATCGTTGCAACCATGTTGAGGGTATACGGTTTCGAAGTCGAAGACCTCGGTAGAGACGTCCCCATAGACATGTTTGTAGAGAAGGCGAAGGAGTTAAAGGCAGATATTGTCGGCTCGTCTTCTCTGATGACCACCACCATGGGGGGACAGAGGCTCTTGGAGGAAGCACTGCGCAAGGCGGGCATCAGGGATAAGCTAAAAACCATGGTTGGCGGGGCCGCGACTACCCAGGAGTGGGCCAACAAAATTGGCGCAGACTGCTACGCCGAAGACGCCAATGACACAGTAAGAAAAGCGAAAGAATTACTCAAATAATAAAAGGGGGTGATACGACCAGTAGATATCAAAAAATCTCAAGAATCTGTCCAAGAAAGGAGGTGAAATGATGATTAGAGGACTCCAACCAGGCATCAGCGTACTCGAGGGTTTTGGGTTGAACATGTTCTCTCAGGATGAGCTTTATGAGATTCATCTGGCGACCCTGGATGTCCTTCAGAATTACGGGGTCGGAGTGCATTGTGATGAAGCCCTCGATATCTTTGACGGCGGGGGAGCGATCGTCGACCGCAAGAACAACCATGTTAAGATCCCCGCTCATTTGGTCGAAGATGCCGTTAGATCAGCACCCAGTACAATCCTGTTGGCCGGTCGAACTCCGGAATACGATGTGACCCTTCAGGGCGGACGGGTTGGGTTTACCAGCTTCGGGGCCGGCGTCATGGTGGTCGATCCCTTCACCGGGGAATTCCGCGAGTCGAACAAACAGGATGTCGGCTATACCGCTCTGGCCTGTGATGCCTTGGAACACGTGGATGTTTACTCAAGTGCCGTCGTGGCCAGGGACGTGGAGAAAGCCACCGATCTCAATGAGGCCGAGGCATTCTTGACCAACACGTCCAAACACTGTCAGCACATTGACCTGACAGGTGGCGCAGGGGCCAAGAAGTTCTTCGAAATGGCCGCCGCCATCGTTGGTGGCATGGACAAACTGAGGGAGCGGCCACTCGTCTCTGCCTTGGTCTGCCCAACGAGCCCGCTGGAACTGCACACTCATACCGCTGAGATCATTATCGAGTGCGCCAAGGCCGGAATTCCGGTCAACGTTCTGTCCATGGCCATGTCGGGCGCTTCAGCGCCTGTGACCCTGGCAGGCACCCTGGTGACTCACAATGCAGAAGTGTTGTCAGGGATTGTATTGAACCAGTTGACGAGCAAGGGAGCACCGCTGATCTACGGGAGCTCGACCACCACCTTTGATCTGACCTATGCGACTGCTCCGGTAGGTGCTCCAGAACTGGGTATGATCAGTGCAGGGGTCGCCGCATTGGCCCGATACTACCTACTGCCCAGTTACGTCGCAGGTAGCTAGGCTGATAGCAAGGTGCCCGATGCGCAGGCCGGGCATGAAAAAACCATAACCTCCCTGCTACCTGCATTGGCCGGCGCGAATCTGATCTATGGGATGGGCATGCTGGAGTTAGGGGTGACTTTCAGTTTTGGCCAGCTCATGATCGATAATGAAATCGCCGGCATGGTAAAAAGGGTGGTTCAAGGCATTCGGGTTGCGGATGATACGCTGGCCGTCGAACTCATCAAGGAGGTCGGAGCCGGAAAGGACTTTCTGGCCAAAAAACATACGAGGCAGTATATGGGTTCGGAACAGTCCAAGGTGAAGTTACTCGACCGGAGGATGAGAGGAGCGTGGCAAGGAAGAGGGGGCAAGGACCTGGCTGAGGCAGCCAGCGAGAAAGCCCAAGACATCCTGAAAAACTACAAGCCCGCTCCATTGCCGGCCAAAGTGGTATCCACGCTAAGGTCTATCGTTGAAGACGCGGAAGCCGAAGAGACGGCGGCCGCAGCCTGACCCAGCTTTGTAAGGGGTTCTTCATAAACTCAGGATAGACAGCGTGCAGGGGCATTCTGTCTATCCCGGGACTTTTCGAGGACTTGGGGGGAGTCTTAACACGTATCCCTGCAAGTCCTCTGATTCTGAGGGACCCGAACTAACGAGTTTAATACCAAAACGAAACATGGAGGGTGAACTTATGGCAATCACACGAAGAGAATTCTTGAAGGCTACCGCCGCAGGGGCGGTACTCACTGGCATCGGGCTTCCACGCTCGGCCTTCGCCGCCAAGAAAACGGTAAAAATCGGCTTCTTGGCACCTCTCACTGGAGAAGTCGCTGGATGGGGCCTGCCGGGACTCTACGGATGCGAGATCTGGGGAGAATGGATCAACGCCCAGGGCGGGATCAAAATAGGCGGAGACAACTATATGGTGGAATTTGTCTCATTTGACAATGAGTATCTACCGGACAAAGCCCTGCAGGGTGCCAAGAAGCTCGTGACGGAACAGGATGTCAAATTCGTCATGATGCTCGGGGGGTCTACCTGGCCTGGAGTACAGAAGTTTTTCACCCGGGGAAAAATGCTTAGCAGCACCCTACTGCCCAGCGATCTAAACCCCGATTCTCCCTATCACCTCGCGCCGTGTGAGGTGCACCCCATCTATAATATCACAGGGGTGCAATGGCTCGGGGAGAATTTTCCCAAGCTGAAAACGGCTGTCATCGCGGCCCAGGACGACGAGCTGGGTATCCCGTCCGTTGCGACCTATCGGGCGGCTTTCGAAGTTGCCGGCATCGAGGTCATTGGAGAAAACATCTTCGATATCGCAACAACTGACTTTGCCCCCATTGTGACGTCGTTNNGGGTTCAAAGGCAAGATGATATCCTGTACCCTCGATAATTATCCGGCGATCATCGACAAGACAAACAAGGAGTTCCTGGAGGGCTTTATCTTCCAGTTTCCAGATTTCGATGACCCGGCCCTGAACGCACCGAACATCAGCTTCAAAAACCCGAATAAGTTCTTTCAGGAGTACAACAAGCGGCATCCAGCTTCATGGACTGCCGTTTCATACGAATACGCGTCCATCATGGACCTCTGGAAGGCAGGGGCCGAGAAGGCGGGTAGCGTAGAGCCTATGGCCGTGTACAAGGCGATGAAGAGCATGCGGACCTTGCCGCATATCTTCGGGCCGGCACAATGGTGGGGCGAAGAGCTCTGGGGGATCAACAATGCCCTCGTGGGCAATTGGCCTGTCGTTACCATTCAAAATGGAAGAGCAAGAATCGTCGAGTACAAGAACATTCTTGATTGGTGGGCAAAACACAAAGACGTCTACATCAAGCACATGGAACAGTTGAACCAGATGTGGTATCAGCAGGCGTGATACGACACATTTGATTCTGCAAGAACCAACCAATCGCTGGATCTCTCATGGAACCGGGGCAGGGAATGCCCCGGTTCCCAATATTGAAGGAAGGACGTATTAGGATTGGAAGTTATTCTCCAGACCTGCATGAACGCTCTGGTCGCGAGCGGTTTTTTTGCCCTCACGGCCGTGGGGCTCGTTTTGATTTTCGGTGTCATGGGAGTTATCAATTTCGCCCATGGGGAACTCTTCATGGCCGGCGCCTACACTGTCTGGTATCTGTATTCCAAAACGGGGTGGCCTTTCTACCTGGCCGTGGTGGGAGGGGTCGTTGTTGTTACGCTGATCGGCTTGTTCATGGAACGCTCCCTGTTCCGACCCATGCGCGATAATCCACTCGGTGGGCTGATTGCCTCCATCGGGGTCTTGTTCATTCTCCAGGTAATCGCCGTCAAGATCGGCGGATTGGGCCTGATGAAACATGTTCCCCCGGCGTTCCCGGGGACCGTGGAGCTGATGGAAGGCGTCACCGTTGCCACACAACGGCTCGTGGCCCTCATCGTCGCCAGTGTTCTCCTGGTAATCATCTGGTTCTTCCTTACCCGTACTAAACTCGGATGGGCGCTTCGCGCCACTGCCCAGGACCGTGAGGCGGCGGCGCTACAAGGAATGAGCATCAATAGGATCTCGATACTCGCCATGGGCCTGGGTGCCGGTGCGGCGGGAGTGGCCGGTGCGCTTATGGCCCCCTTGACCCGTGTAGAGCCCTATATGGGGCATTCAGTCATTATTACTGCATTCATAGTGACCATCGTAGGAGGTCTTGGGAGTCTTTCAGGCGCCATATTGGCCGCCGTTCTCTACGCCTTTTTCCACACTTTTGTCACCACTTTCTATGGAGGCACCCTCGCCACGATGCTTGGACTCCTCATCATGCTGTTCGTTCTTGTCATAAAACCCACCGGACTGATGGGAACCCGTGCGGCTGAGTGAACCTTCGTAAGAGTGAAAAATGGTTAGTAAACGAACAACCACAACGTTAGGGCTCGTCACACTGTTCGCCTTTCTCGGGGTGCTTCCGTTTACCCTGAAGTTCCATCAACAGGATTTCATGATCTTTCTGATCATAAATGTCCTGGTCGTGGTCAGCTACCGGCTCATGACCCTTACCGGTGAGTGGTCACTCATACACGTGGTCTTGATGGGTGTGGGCGCGTACACGAGCGCTTTGCTCGCCAAAGGATCTGGCATGTCATTCTGGCTTACCATGCCTCTGGCCGGGGTGATTTGCGCAGTGATCGCCTTTATCCTCAGCTTCCCCCTTTTTCGGATGAAGGGCTTCTACTTCCTAATCGGCTCTTTTGCCGCCGGGGAAGCCATTCGCCTCAGCTGGGTCTATTTCAAGGTGCCCTTCGGGGGCCCGAAAGGGCTGATGCTTATCCCATCGCCTGTGCTTACATTACCTGGCCTCAAGCCTATCGAAATCTGGGAACCCATTCCCTACTATTTCCTGTCACTGGCCGTGGTAACGTTCTGTGTATGGGTCTTGTACCGCCTTGAAAACTCGCGGATCGGGCTGACCCTCCATTCTGTCCACTGGCGCGACGCGTTAGCGGAATCGATTGGTGTCCACACCTGGCGGTACAGAACGCTGGCCTTTATGATTGCCTCCTTTTTTGTGGGCATCGCCGGTTCACTGTTCGTGCACTACCTGGGGTCAGCCAATCCACACCAGTTCAGTGTAGGTATTATGGTCTATGTCCTTGTGTGGGTGATTGTCGGAGGCACATCGACCTTTGCAGGGCCGATAATCGGAGTGACAGTTCTTTCGGTCGTCAACGAGTGGTTTCGTGCCGCTGAACTCTATCGTCCTCTCATTTACGGCTGTATCTTGATCGCGTCTATTCTGTTTCTGCCTGAAGGATTGGAGAGTTTACCGTCGAAGATACGAAGTCGGCTCAGAGGATCAAAAAACAACGGGGACAACATGGTAAATGATACGAACCGTGAGAACGTGAAGGACAAGTCAGGGAAATCAATCGAGGAGACCGCCGATGGCGTTGCTTGAAGTCAAGGAGATAACGAAACGTTTTGGCGGCCTTGTTGCGCTGCACAACGTCAGTTTCGCTGTGGAATCTGGTGAGATTCGTGGGCTCATCGGTCCAAATGGCGCAGGCAAGAGCGTCATGTTTAAGACCATTTCCGGCTTCTACCGGCCGACCCATGGCCAAATATTCTATCAGGGAGAAGACATCACCGGGCAGAGGGCAAGCTACGTTGCAGAACGTGGGTTGGTCCGCACATTTCAGGAGACGACACTATTTCATGAGCTCACGGTCTATCAGAATGTACTTATTGGCTGCCATTTGCACGCCCGTTCGAATCTGTTTACCGCTCTCCTTAGAACTGACCGCGAGAAACAGAAAGACGCCGCGGAGAGGACTCTACGCGTACTCGACTTCATGGGCCTCGCGAATCGCAAGGATCAATTGGCTCTAAATCTGCCTCTTGGATCTCAAAGGGCCTTGGCCATTGCTGTTGCCTTGGCCGCCGAACCCAAACTGTTGCTCTTGGATGAGCCGTTCGCTGGAATGAATCCGGAGGAAACCAACCACATGATGGATCTGGTCCGGAAGGTCCAAGAGTCTGGCGTCACGATTATCCTCGTGGAGCACGATATGAAGGCGGCCATGGGGCTCTGCGGGCGGCTCATGGTATTGAACTTCGGGGAGTTCCTCGCTGAAGGCACACCCGAAGAAATCCGGTCTAACGGTGCGGTTATCGAAGCCTATCTCGGGTCTGCATGATATGTTATTGAATCTACAAGATATTGTAGTTCATTATCACAAGGTTGCTGCGGTTAAGGGAATCTCAGTCGGAGTTGAAGAAGGGCACCTTGTGACGCTTATCGGGTCCAACGGTGCAGGAAAAAGCACGACGCTGCGCACGATTTCTGGACTTGTGCGTCCCAGTGCAGGACAGATCTGGTTTGACGGGCAGCGAATAGAAGGACTCCCCCCAGACAGGATCCTCACGATGGGCATTGCCCACGTCCCTGAGGGCAGGCGCGTATTTCCAGGCCTTACGGTTCTGGAGAATCTGTACACGGGCGCCTATGTCCGCTCTGACAAGGAGGGGATTCAACGGGATTTGGAAAACGTTTTCTCTCATTTCCCGATTCTCAAGGAGCGACGTCGGCAAGCGGCAAAGACCATGAGCGGTGGGGAGCAGCAAATGCTTTCCATAGGACGGGCCCTTATGGCGAATCCACGGCTGCTGATGTTGGACGAACCCTCACTCGGCCTTGCGCCTTTAATCGTTCGGGAGATCGCTCAAATCTTGGCGGAGATCAACAAGAATGGCGTTCCAGTTGTTCTGGTCGAGCAAAACGCGGAGCTTGCCCTGAATCTTGCCCATTATGGATACGTCATGGAGACCGGTCGAATCGCGCTCCATGGAGAGCCGACCGGGTTGATGAATAATGAACATGTTCGTAAAGCTTACCTGGGTATTTGACACCTTATCTACAGATGAGCTGAATCTCTAAACCCTCTACCCTGGTCGACTCGAGAAATCCAAAACAGCATTGGAGTGAACGCGTGGAGGCGAATTCCGAAAAGGAGACGCCCAACAGGGAGTTTCTCTGGGTGCAGCACTGTGAAGCAGCCTCCCTGGAGTTCGCAAGAAACCTTTATGCTGTTGCAGCGACGCAGTGGGAAAAGGCTTACCGCATCGCGCAAGACTTTGGCGATTCCGATCCACGGGTGGCCAGTAGCCTCAACAATTTGGCAATTGCCCACCGGATTAAGGGAAACTTCGAGGAGGCTGAACGCCTTTACCGGTGTGCCATAGAGGGCTGGAAGGCGTCGTCACACTGGATCGACAGCATGTGCCTTTCGCCGCGCGCTCGGAGCTCGCTTTTTCATTTCCGACTGGAGCAAAAACACCGGAAACAATACGATCAGATCGCACGATCGAAATATCAAAAGCTGCTCCATGCGGGTCAGGCCGGAACACGGAACAACCTTGGAGAACTATTCCAGACTCTCGGCCGGTTGCAAGACGCGGAAAAGCTTTATAACCAGGCTCTTCAGGAACGCATAAAGTCGATGGGCATGGATGAGCGCGGAGTCGAAACGATTCGAAGAAATGTAGCGGCCCTTTCCGATGTGATCACCCCCCGGGCAGATCACACGGTAAATTCTACCCAGAAATCATGCGGTGATGAATCGTTCAATTCGCAGGCTTTACGGCAAGGCTGGATTGTCGACGACCCACCAGAATTCACGGACGAGGGCAGGCTGATGGCGGCCATCTTGCTGACCTGTCTCATCGATCATTCCCGCTTGTCCATGGCGGATGGATAACCGACCTGCCAGATCCGCTGTGAGTTCTTCGAGAATTCGAACCGGCGGTGCCTTTCCAGCGATCGTCAACAGCATTTCCTGGATCTCATTCAGTTTAGACAATTGAGAATGGCCCCGGCTATTCCCTTCTCATCCTCCACAAAACAGAAGTTTCCCTTTCCTTTGAGAGCCAATAGACGGACTTTTTCCTGCTTGACAGGTGGGAACCCGATGACACTCAGTTTATCGAATCGCACCGCCATCTGGAGCGGATCCCCTCCCTGGTTCCATGCCCCATCTGTCAGAAGCAACCCCATCTTCCGCTCAAATTTATCGATGTGTCTGAGCCCTCTCTCCAAGGCAAGGCGAATGTCCGTGTCGCCTCTCAATTCCAATGCAAACAGTCTTTCCAGTACTTCTTCCGGGCCCGTTGGCTCATCGATTCCTTTGAGGAAGGAAACCTGGTTGCTGAAGGCAAGGATGGCATAGTCGTTTTTGAAGTGCTGGGCAATAGAAGCCGCTGTGATGGCAGCAAGGATGATCTTCATCCCTTTCATGGAATAGCTGTGATCGAACATCATCACAAAGGCATTTCTCTCTCTGTGCCGTCGGTAGGACATGAGACTATCCACGATCCCTCGGTCAGGTTCTTCTGCGTATTTTTCCAGGCTCTTGTCCAACTCGATATCGGCACCTTCGGTGAACCCCCTGACAAGCTTCAGTTGGCCGGACCGGTATCCCGTGTCAGCGATCTGTTTGGCTATCTTGATAATCAGCCGACTGGCTATTTTGACAGCCATGTTTCGCACATCATGCTTTAGCATGCCGAAAATATTGGCGAAGACTTCTAGGGAATCCTGTTTTTCAAAAAACTGAGGAAGCTCTTCAGGATGGGCGTTAAGATAGGAGGCGATCTGGTAGAAGTAGGAGTATTCAATGTCCAAATCATCGTCTAGAAACTGATCGCCTACGTATCGATCATCGCTTTTTTTTTTCGCTTTCTCCGAAATTTTCTTCTCGTGATCCTCCTGAGTCGATGGCGAACCGGTTTTTCCCTTTTTCTTACTGCCCTGGAATTTCTTGTGGCGACCGCCGAGATTCGTCCAGATCTCTTCGATCAGTTGGTCCGACGTTTTGCTGGTCATCTCGTTCAACCAAATCTTGTTAGAGAGGGCCATCTGCGCGGCAACCAAGAAATTCGTGTCCGATTGGTCAGCAACCTTTTGCATGCCATTGAAAATATCGATCAAATCGATCGCGCCCCGGACAGAGGCGCCCATCTTGAGATCAGGGTGTTCCCGTGTTTTCCGCACCATCTTCACCGCAAAGGTGATAGCCTCGGTGTCCTCCGTCCCGGTCCGAAGCCGGACAATCTCCCGCTCTTCGTCCTCGTTCTGGTAATTCATTTTGATCAGGCAGATTCGGTCCAAAAAAGCCCTGCTAACCCGGACCGTACCGACGTCATCGTAAGGATTCTGAGCTGCAATCACGGTGAACGGGCGAACGGCTTTAACAACTCCGTACCGGGGGATCGATATTTCTCCTTCTTCCATCGGCGAAATGAGCACGTTTGAGACGTCTGCCGGCATTCGGTTGAATTCTTCGATGTAGAGAATGCCTCCGACCTCCATGGATCGAGTCAGTGGCCCCTTCTCAAAATACTCGGGCTGGTAGCTGTCCTCCATCACCTTGGACGGGTTAAAGTGGCCGACCAGTTTCGCAGGAGTCAGATCGATGTTTCCCTCCACGATATAGAAAGGGATGTTGATTTCCTGCGCTATTCTTCTCAGCACGGTGGACTTGGACGTCCCGGGGGGGCCTTCCAAAAGGATGTGTTTCCCCGCCTCCATGGCAGCGAGTATCGACTTTATTTCGATCTCCCTACCAACTATCCCTTCACGAATTTTTCCATAGACGGTAAGCATTTTCGTTTTCTCGGGAGGTTCTATCGTAAGTATAATATCACATTTTGCCACAGATTCCGCCCATTTCTTCACGGTGTGTCCCTTTTTCAATAATCATCTTCCAGATTACAGGACGAATAGAGTGCCCTTATCGGGCGGGCAAAATTCACGTTCCCCTCTCTCATCCCGGCCAGGACACCCAGAAAAAAACAGGGTACGCCTTGAATTTGGTCGCTCCCCTTTTTTTTAATTATGAGTAGGAGAGTCTAGGATTCTATGGGTTTCGCTTCTCCTCGAGGCACACTTGGATCTCCCAGAAAAGGCGGGAGGTAAACTAAAATGTCAGAACATAAAACACATAAGACCATAAACGGCGTTGATGTCGATCAGTTGTTTGGTACGGTCGATGTTATAAAGGACAAACCTGACGTTGCGAAATTCAAATTTCGAGCACAGAACAGATGGGTAAACGGCGGGCATAATCGTACCACCGTCAAAGACTTTTACGGGGCTGGCAAAGAAGACACGTCTCGAACAAAGCCCTTTGTCTTTGAAGAGGACGAACCTCCAATTCTTTTGGGCGAGGATCACGGGGCCAATCCTGTGGAGTATGCTCTGACGGCATTGGCAGGATGCCTAACCACCTCACTCGTCTATCATGCAGCGGCACGGGGAATCAAAATAGATGAGGTTGAATCAAAGTTAGAGGGCGATCTTGACCTCCGTGGCTTCCTTGGAATGTCGGAGAACGTGAGGAATGGGTACGACAATATCCGCGTCACTTTCAATGTCAAAGCGGATGCGCCAAAGGAAGAGATAGAGAAACTGGTAGAGCTCGCTCAGAAACGCTCGCCCGTCTTCGATATCGTCTCCAATCCGGTGCCAGTTTCCGTCAAGCTTGAAGAAAAGAACTAGACCCTGACAGAACAACCTCGACTTCCCTTTTGGGATGGGGGTATCGAAGGCTGAGTGTCCCGTAACAGGTCAGGTGAAGGGGAACCACCGAAGATATGAAGGCTCCAGAAAAACCGTTTATGCCTCCCTTAGTGAAGGTCACGGTGATTCTGCTCTTTTCGTCCCTAGCCTTCAGTGTGCTGATGATGCTCTTCGTGTCTCTGTCACCTAGTCAACTCCCAGGGTGGTTTGCACCCGTGGTTGGCGGCATCTCGGTGGTGATAATGGGATTCCTTACATGGGCAATCGCCAGTGGTCGCCGGTGGGCATTGAATGTATATCTTATTCTCTTTATCCTCGGTATTCCAGCATCCCTTGAGATCGCCACGCGAATGCCTGATGGGCAGCCGGCATCATTTATGGGACTGCTGGCCCAAACCCTGGCTCAGGTGATCGCGTTGGCCATTCTTTTTGGTAGAGTGCCTACGAGTTGGTTTGCAGCCCATCGGAGTGCTCGAAAGGCCTAAGCAGCCCAGGGCAAAACCGACGAGGCTGAAGCGACCAAAAAACGATTCGAGAAAGCGTGAGCCATAGGAGACGTGACGCTCAGCGCATCGAGATTCTGAAGGGTCAGTCACGAGGAACCAAATATGTCACGGGACAATGGGCCCCATTTCAAAGGCGGCAGAAATATTGCCATGAAGATACCGCAGCACCTTTTCGACAAGACCGTTGCATTTTACAGGGATACACTATCTTTGCCCGTGGTTGAAGAAGGAGCGTCAACTGTCGTCTTTGAGTTTGGGACGAATCGGTTGTGGCTCGATCGGACAGACTATCTTAGCCAAGCAGAAATCTGGCTGGAGATCACGACTGACGATGTGCCTTCGGCTAAGTCGTATTTCGCCAGCACGAATACGATACGAAAAGACGAGATCGAAGCCTTGCCGGATGGGTTTGAGGGGTTCTGGATTAGTAACCCGGCAAAGGTGATTCATTTGGTTTCACGGAAATAGAAGAGATCGAGGAGAAATCCAATGAATATGAACTTCATCTTGCCCCTCAGCATTGTCCTTGGTCTGTTGACTTACAGTCTGATCGCGAAATGGTACGTCATGCCGGCCCTGTCCCGCCGCCCCAAGGGCCAGGCACTCATCCCACTTCTCCTTCCCCACTGCTTCCGCTACATTGGTATGGCGTTCCTCATCCCGGGTGTCACGGCAGAAGTTCTGGACCCCCGTTTTGCAAATCCGGCAGCCTGGGGGGATCTCCTTGCGGCAGTTCTTGCTTTGATTGCGATTATCGCTTTACGCCTCCAAACGGCCGTAGCCATACCCCTGGTGTGGGTTTTCAACATTGAAGGCTCACTGGACTTGCTGAACGCCTTGTTTCAGGGTTTCCGGCACACTCAGGACGGTCACTTAGGGGCCGCCTATTTCATCCCGGCAGTCGCAGTCCCCGCTCTCCTGGTGACCCACTACATGATTTTTGTTCTCCTTATGCGGCGAGAAAAAACGACTGGGACAAAAGTCTGAAAGCAGGGCCAGATCATGTCTTATGTATTGATACGGCACAAAGTCAAAGATTTCAGCGCATAGAAGCCACTCTACAGTGGCCACGTTGCCTCACACGAGGAGGCCGGTTTAGAGGAGCTTTTGCCTTACGAAAAGGTGATAGCGTATTGCTTGAAATTCTGAACAGAAAACCCACATCGAAAGGAAGACGGAGGGTGTGATATGAGGGGAGTGTGTGTCCTTTTATCCTTTCTGGTTCTTGTTTTAACATCATTCTCATTGTCCGTTGGTTCTGAGCCTTCGTACAAATCCACGTATGTCGGTCAGGAAAAACGAGAAATAAAGAGCCTCTCTGAACAGGACATTGAAGAATTGAAGAAAGGATCGGGGTGGGGCCTTGCCAAGGCGGCCGAACTCAACGGTCTCCCCGGTCCAAAGCATATACTGGAAATGAAAAAAGAGATAGGGCTTACATCAGACCAAGAAAAACAGATAGAGAACGTCTATGAATCTATGAATAGACAGGCCGTCAAATTGGGCCATGAACTGATCGAGCTCGAAAGAGAGCTGAATAATCATTTCGCCAACAAAACGATCAACGAAAAAGTGCTACGTAATCTTCTCGATAAGATAGCAACCACCTATCGAGAATTACGGTTCGTTCATCTGTCCGCGCACCTGAGAACTCCTGATATCCTCAGAAAAGCGCAAATCGAGCAGTACAACAAGCTACGTGGCTATGATACAGATGATCCCTGCGTCAATATCCCAGAGGGGCATGACCCCGAGATGTGGAAAAAGCACCACAGGTGCCCCTAGACAGAGAGGTGGCTCTCATGAATGACAAGCTCCAAAAGACGCTATTCCCTCCTCTTCCGATAGAAGAATGGGAAGAGACGAAAAACACCGTGCACCTCTATGCTCAAATTGTCGGAAAGATCCGCCTTGGACTATTTCCCAAGAAGAACCATTGGTGGCACGTGACCTTTTATGTTTCTTCCCGTGGCTTTACGACCGGGCCCATTCCCTATGGAAGCATGATCTTCGAGATCGAGTTTGACTGTATTGACCACGTATTGGCCATGAGAACAAGTTACGGATCGAGGAAAAGCATTGCTCTCAATGGCCTCTCTGTATCCCAATTCTACAAGGGGCTTTTCTCTTCCCTTTCTGAGCTTGGCATCGACGTCACCATCAGGGCCGTCCCCTATGATGTCCCGAGCATCAGTACAGAACCCTTTGAAACTGATCATCAGCACGCCGCATATGACAGGAAATACGTGAATCGGTTCTGGCAGGTTCTCGTCCAGGTTGATTCCATATTCCAGGAGTTCAGGGGCAGATTTATCGGGAAATGTTCTCCTTCTCATCTTTTTTGGCATCATTTCGACCTCGCCGTCACCCGGTTTTCAGGTCGGCCTACCCCCGCACGGGACGGTACGAATCCCGTCGAACGTGAGGCCTATTCCCATGAAGTCATAAGCTGTGGATTCTGGGCAGGCGACGACAAAGTCAGAGAACCCGCCTTTTACGCCTATGCCTATCCTGAGCCAGAGGGTCTCTCAAAAGAACCGCTCAGCCCCGCGGAAGCCTTCTACAATCCTGACGCCGGCATGGCCCTTCTCATGTACAATAAGGTGAGGGAATCCCAATCTCAGAAACAGGTGTTGTTGGATTTCCTGGAAAGCTTCTATCAGGCGGCAGCAAAGAGAGCAAACTGGGATGTAAAGGCCTTTCAACTTCCCCTTTTGTGACATCCCTGGATTATTCCTTTCAGCTCGTGTTCCCCACTCATGAGCGGAATGGGGCTTTATCCGGTTTACCCAGTTCCCTCCGAATGGTATATATCTTGCACCAAAGGCCGAATGTTACCCGCCGGCACATGCATCCGTGTCTCCTCTTTCAGAACAATCCAAAGATTGGAATGACGCCATGAAAAAAGCACTCCCATTATTTCTTTTACTTATTCTCCTTTTTGTCCTTTTTGGCGGCAGGGGCTCATTGATCGCCGCGCCCTTATCTCCTGACGATGTTCCCGAACCGCTCAAACCCTGGGTCGAATGGGTGCTCCATGGATACGAGAACCAGCGTTGCCCCTCCCTCTACGGCATAGGGGACCAGTATCGCTGCAACTGGCCATCCCATCTCGAATTGAACTTAACCGATAAGACGGGAACTTTCAGACTGAGTTGGCACATGGTCACTAGGGGCTGGGCCACGCTGCCCGGGAGTGAAAAACACTGGCCCCAGGACGTGCGTGTTGATGATCAGGTGTCCCTTGTCGCTCAACGAAACGGACAGCCGGCGGTCTATCTGGAGGCCGGAACGTATACGGTGAGCGGCGTGTTTGGGTGGGAGACCCTTCCAGAGTCACTGAGGATTCCGCCCGACACAGGACTGGTCGCCCTGTCCATCAACAACCGAGCCATCGATTTTCCCCGGCTCGACGCCCAAGGGACCCTCTTGCTACGAGAACAGGTCGCGGAAGAAGAGATTCCCGAAGAAGAAAGGAAGGAACGTATTGGTCTGAGGGTTCACCGGCGTATTGTGGATGAAATCCCACTCACGGTCATTACTCGGATCGACCTCAACGTGTCCGGACGGCCTCGTGAAGCGCTCCTCGGACGGACCCTGATCGAGGGGTACATCCCATTGTCCCTCAGTAGCCCCCTGCCGGCCCGGCTCGATCCTGACGGCCGCCTCCGGGTTCAGGTCAAACCAGGTCGCTGGACGATTCTGCTCAATGCACGGCATAAGGGACCCGTTCACGAGATACGGCTTTTACCAACCGAAGGACCGTGGCCAAAGGAGGAGGTCTGGGTTTTCGATGCACGGAATCACCTCCGCCTCGTCACCATCGAAGGTGTCACCCAGATTGATCCCCGGCAGACCACCTTACCGCCGGATTGGCAACGGTTTCCAGCATACCGAGCCCAGCCGGGCGATGCGCTTCGAATCGTTGAAAAAAGGCGGGGAGATCCGGATCCTGCGCCAGACCAGCTCGCCCTCCATCGGAGCCTTTGGCTCGATTTCAGTGGAGGAGGCTACACTATACAGGATCGTGTCACTGGCATGTTGACCCGAGGGTGGCGTCTGGAAATCAATCCGCCCATAGAACTCGGACGGGTTCTCGTGGACGGTCAACCCCAGTTCATCACACGCATCGGCGAGTCAGAACGTGCCGGGGTTGAAGTCCGACGCGGCCAGATTCAGCTCCTCGCAGACAGCCGTATTGCCGAGCGGCTGTCGCCTCTTCCCGCTGTCGGGTGGGACCACGATTTTCATCAGGTCCAGGGAACACTGAATCTACCCCCTGGCTGGGGCCTGTTGGATGCGACGGGTGTCGATCAGATTCCGAACACATGGCTGAAGCAGTGGACATTGCTCGATCTCTTTCTTCTCCTTATCATTGGCCTGGCGATTGCGAAACTCTGGAAGTGGCCGTGGGGAATCCTGGCATTGGCCACTCTGGTCGTGACCTACCACGAGCCCGGAGCACCCAAGTGGGTGTGGCTCCATCTGTTAGGCGCCATCGCTCTTTTGAGAGTGCTTTCAACGGGTCGATTGCGAAATCTCGTGCAGGCCTATCGGACGGTGAGTCTGGTGGCCCTCATCGCCTTTAGTGTCCCCTTCATGTTGATTCAGGTCCGCCAGGGCCTGTTCCCGCAGTTTGAAAAACCGTGGCGTGTCGTCGCCCGTGGGGTAGCGGGGGCTCCTGAAGGGCCGGTTATCCAGCAGGAATTAGGGCTAAAGGGAAAGCTCGAAGAGGAACTTCGGGACCAGGCTCTTCCCAGGAAACGGTCCTACTACGAAGCCCCGAAAGAGCCCACCCAAGACAAGCGATACAGATCACGATTGGATCTGTCGCAGATGGCACAGGTCGATCCCAATGCAAACGTCCAGACTGGACCTGGTCTCCCGCTGTGGCAGTGGAGATCCATTCCCATGCGCTGGAATGGGCCTGTCGAGCGGGATCAGGAGATCCGTTTTATCTTCCTGTCACCCGGGGTGAATACGGTGTTGGCTTTCCTCCGGGTTGTCCTCCTGGCTGTTCTCGTCATCCGTGTGATAGGCATTCAATACACCCGGGGGAGTGGACTCAAATTCGACTTCTTCAAAACCGCTGCCCGAACGGCAGCCCTCATCGCGTTCTTGCTCGTGCTGCTAAGCCTTCCTAAACAGGCTCGTGCGGACATCCCCCCGCCAAAGCTGTTGAACGAGCTCCGGACACGGTTGCTGGAGAAACCCGAATGCGCACCCAACTGTGCCGCGAGTCCTCGTTTGCGGCTCGAGGTCAAGGCAAACATCCTCCGTGTGCGGATGGAAGTGCACGCCTCTGCCGACGTTGGCGTCCCCCTCCCGGGTCGCTTCCAGCAGTGGCTGCCTCGAACCGTACTCCTCAACGGCGAGCCCGCAGAAGGCCTTTTCAGGGCACCCACAGGACATCTCTGGATCGCCCTCTCCAAAGGACGTCAGCAAATCCTCTTGGAAGGTCCCTTGCCGAACCGCGATACCATACAGATCCCCCTTCCCTTGAAACCTCATGCTGTAGAGGCAGTCGTGGAAGGTTGGGTGGTGGAAGGTCTTCATGACGATGGAATTGCGGACGATAACCTCCAACTGCGGCGCTTGGACGAAAACAAGGAGAAGAAACGCCTGGCAACCCTTGAACCCGGTACATTGTCCCCTTTTGTCCGCGTGGAGCGCACACTCCTGCTTGGCCTGACCTGGCAGGCCGAAACGAGAGTCTTTCGGGCAAGCCCCGGGGGGACCGCTATCGTCCTCGAGATTCCCTTGATAGAGGGGGAGTCTGTCACCAGTGCCGATGTCCGGGTTGAAAGAAACCGGGCATTGATTAACATGGCACCTCAGCAATCTCAGGTCAGTTGGGTCTCTGTCGTCGAAAAACAGAGCCAGATGGCCCTGAAAGCCTCAGACACCACCTCGTGGACCGAAATCTGGCGCCTCAATGTGAGTCCAATCTGGCATGTGGAGTTAGAGGGTATCCCGGTGATACACCATCAGGACCAGGCCGGCCAATGGCTCCCAGAGTGGCGCCCCTGGCCAAACGAAACGATAACCCTGAACATAACTCGCCCTGAGGGGATACCTGGAAAGACCGTTACCGTCGACAGCAGCCGCCTCCTCGTCTCCCCAGGCCTCCGGGCAACCGATGCCACCTTGGGCCTCAGCATGAGAAGCAGTCGGGGCGGACAGCACGATGTAACTTTACCTGAGAATGCCCGCCTCCAGGTCGTGAAAATCAATGGAAAGAGTCAACCAATTCGTCAGGAAGGCCGTATTGTGACACTGCCCCTGACACCCGGGCGGCAGGTCATGGAGCTCCAGTGGCGAGAACCTGATGGCATTACGAGCCAGCTTAAGACACCGGCCGTGGATGTAGGGATTGAGAATGTCAACACCCAGGTGCAGGTAAGAATGCCAGGCCGCCGCTGGGTCCTCCTCACGGGTGGCCCTCAGCTCGGACCAGCCGTACTCTTCTGGCCCTTTGTGATCGTGATCTTGCTCGTCGCTTTTGGCCTTGGACGTGTGACGGTGACCCCGCTCAAAACCCACCACTGGATCCTCCTGGGTCTCGGACTCACGCAGGCACGCATCGAGATCGCCATGTTGGTCGTCGCCTGGCTACTTCTCTTGGGTTACCGCAAAGGGCTAGGCAAAGAAACGGGAAACGCCGTCTTCAACCTCGCCCAGCTAGGATTGGTGATTCTATCAGCCCTTGCCCTCTTTTCCCTTATCTATGCCATCAGACACGGTCTTTTGGGGCACCCGGAGATGTGGATCATGGGGAATGGATCCAATAGTCACTTGCTTCAGTGGTTCCAGGATCGTTCTGACGCAGCGCTTCCCCAGGCTTGGGCATTCTCGGTTCCGATCATTTTCTATCGGATCGCCATGCTCGCGTGGGCGCTCTGGCTGGCCCTGGCCATGCTCCGCTGGCTCCGCTGGGGCTGGGGATGCTTCAGCCACAATGGCATCTGGCGACCGATCACACTGAGAAAGCCGAGGAAGAAAGCGAGAAAGGGGAAAGGGGAATCCCTGGAGCTGGATGTGGAAGAGTGATGGATCATGATGTCAAATGACAAAGTTCAAAGTCCAAATGAATGCCAAATTTCAAATAACAGACGTGGAAAGATTCAAAGCTCTTAGCTGCCGGGATTTCGCCTCGTTCTAACGCTGAATTGGCTGACTTTTCATTGAATACCGCGCCTTGACATTAAGGCATTTCGGTTTCATTGTGCATTTGGATTTTGACATTTGAAATTGAAATCTTCCACATAGATTTATTCTTGACTTTTCCTCCCTCTGTAATAGCCTTTAGATAAACCGAGGGGGGTGATCGCTCCCGTTCCCACTGTCTGCGCTTATTGGTTTCACATTTCCCGCTCTTCTCAAAACCCTGATACCCCTTAACCCTCCTAAGACAGTTGGTTCTAAATCAACATGATAGATTTCGGCCAATTGGTAGTCTTGAGATGATACGATGGGATTGAGGCAAGAGGAATAGCTTGTCATGTCCCATGTTAGAACTGATCCCACCTTTCTATTATTATCAGACCGTGAATCAGGTTTGATCTCATTTAGGTAAGTGGCATGGTAAGATGGTGTCGGCTTTTTTTGATATTTATTTCCGCCTTTTTCCGCAAGAAAATCCTTGTCACTGACACCTCTCATTTATCATTCAGAGTCTGGCCTCAAGAGGCGGATAGAAAGTACATGAATAATGCGAGCTTTTGGACGATTACCGAAATGGGACAATTGGATTTGCTGTTTAGGTCTGGGCTATTTAAGATCTGCCGAAGGTATCACTGGTCACCATTGGTTGGGTCTCAAAAAATGGTTTACAAAAAACCGTTGAAACGTCTTGAGCAGTTTGAATTAAGGTCCAGAGTAATCTACTGGGACGATAAGTGGTTGTATTTGAGGCAAACTTTTTTGAAGAATGACCAACTAATAGCCAACAGTTTAATAAAAATCATATTCAGAAGCAAAGGCAGTAACATCCCTGTTTCCCAGATTCTGAATTCCTTAGGAATTGAAGCAAGTCCGCCCCATGAGACTATTATAGATAATTCGGAAGAAATTGACCGGGTATTGCTGGAATCAGAAGGAACATCAAAGTGAAACAGTGTCAGGTCTTGACATGAGACATGAACCAGTGGGTCACGACTGGTCTTGACTTTGACGACCCCAAGCAGTCTGTCAGTTTTAGATCAACTTGTGAAATAGATTTTCATCAGGTGAACTCACCCAAGGGGACGCACCGGAAGCATCCCCTGGATGCAAAAACCGCCTTCCTTCCTTGAATTCCTCCAAAAACCGAGCAAGATGAAGTATACTTCGAAAAGCCTGGCTCGACCGCAGTGCACCGCCTCAGATGAAGTCGAGAAACAAGGTGTCAGAAGCAATCCGAATTGGTTGCTTACAATTCGTTGCACGTACTGGAAATCAGCCGGCTGGCTTTATGTTAATACATTGCTGACTTAAACTCCTTTGGCCCACAAGTGAGCCCGACCGTTATGCGGTAGATGTTTTCTATAACATGGTAAAGGGTGGAAAGATGGAAAAAGTCTATGATGGTAAAAGGCCAGCAAAACTGGGTACTGAAAAAAAGCCTGGTGTTGTTAATGTCCAAACAAAAGCACGATTGAAAGAAGTCGCATCAATATTTGAAAAGAGCGGGTGGAAATATAAAATTAAATTGGAACCGGATAAACCAGAGAATATTAGCGATTTAGAAATACTATTGAATCCACAAAAACCAAAGATAGCGGAAAAGAAAGTTAGACGCAATGAGCCCTGCCCCTGTGGCAGCGGGAAAAAGTATAAGAAATGCTGTGGCAAATAAGGCTATTCTGCATGTCAAAAGATCTGTCTGCCCATAACCTCCTATTTCACCCTAACGGCTGGCAGCCGAGCAACTTTTGTTCTCCATTGGTTTGTTGAAGTTCCTCGCTATGAAAGCAGGCTTTCGACAGAATCGGGGGCCGGTCCTGACTTGAAACAACGCCTCCTTTCGAAAAGCCCAATTTACCCTGGATTCTCCTCAAAGTCGGGAGTTCTGCTGATCTCGCCGCCCATTCTACTCCAAAGGGGACAACATTATGAATAACGGTCGAAACCGATTAAGGTTTCGGGATTATGAGTCAAGCTAATAGAAGAAAGACCAAGAACAAATGACCAAGCGGCGAGGAGGATCATTTTATTCCTTTGAAAATGCACTTCATGCAGGTAAAAGCCCTGACTAACCCTAAATCTGTGACGGAACGTATTTTTGCAACAGAGGATTATGCACAGAATCATTGCCAGGTAGGAAATATTGGGCTTGCCCTTGATGTGATATCAAAGTGGATTTCCAATATCTCCCTATAGACAGGAATCACACCGGGGAAATGGTAGAAAAACTTGACATATAACAGAAATCAGAGGCATTGGGCGTGCTGAAACAGGCGTTTGCCACACATCCCATGTTGCCCCCAAATACACCCATACATACGACTGAAGGAATGCTCAAACGTATGATCGATACCTTTCGTACCGAGAAAGCCTACCTTTTTGGGATACGCAAAGAAAGGACTCTTGCCTGCGTCTCATTTTCAGTGGATCCCCACCATGAAACTAGAACCCTGACAATTTTCTGGTTCTTCTTTAGATTGCTCCGCATAGCAGGGTGTCGACTCACCAAGGATTTTTTTCGGGCCTTTTCGAAACGGCCGAAGTATAAGGATTCCTACCTCGAGCTTATCCTTCTTGGGACTTTGCCCGCGTTTCACGGGCAGGGGCTAGGAAGAATGATGCTGCAGTTTCTATATGAATTTGCCAAGGAGCGTGGTTATCATGGTATCATCCTCGATGCTGCCAAAGATACCCCAGCATACCTTTTTTACCTCAGGGAGGGGTTTGTGGTAGACAAAGAGGTTTCCGTGGGCACCATACGGCTGTGCAATACGCGGCGAGTAAATCGAAGATATTTCAATCCATGAAGGATCCTTCGTCTGGTCACCATGCCTCAGATAATGGGAGGCAGAGAATTCAGGGAATAAGGCCTTCTAACAAGCCAAAGCGGCCCCTCAGAGAAGGTCATTGGAAGTGAAGATGACAGATAGAGATGTGCATATCCGACGGGGAATCCCGGCAGACGCCGAGCAGTTGGCGGAGTTTGGAGCCCGGATATTTAAAGAGACCTTCGGGCCCGACAATACCGATGAGGATATAGCAGCCTACCTATCCTCCACATACAGTGTTCCCCAGCAAACTGCAGAACTCCGCAGTCAAGATATTGCCACACTGCTGGTCGAAAAGGGGGGTCTCCTGATCGCCTTCGCTCAGGTCCGGCGACAATCACCGCCCGATTGTATGACCGGGGAATCGTCTGTGGAGCTCTGGCGCTTCTATGTCGATGAGCCGTGGCAGGGGCGTGGAGTGGGGCAGCTCCTGATGGATGCCGTGCACGAGGCCGCACGTGAACTCGGGGGACGGACACTCTGGCTTAGCGTCTGGGAGCGAAATGCCTCTGCTATTGCCTTCTACCGGAGATGCGGCTTCAGAGATTTCGGGACAAAGGATTTCTGGGTAGGTAGTGATCGGCAAACAGACCGCGTCATGGCTGCGGCTGTTCGGGCCCCATGATCCATGTCGCATAGCAAATCACCCTAGCGAATTGGGTAATCTGCACGGCTGAGCGCTAACGTAAGCCTCTATCTGAGGAAGCAAGGGCCTTCGGTGAAAACGCTGATTTACGGTGCAGGTCCGCTTGGCTGTGTCTATGCGCATCTTCTATACCAAGCCGGAAAAGACGTGACCCTTCTCGCTCGGGGTAAAAAGTACGATTCTATAAAGAAACATGGTGTGGTGGTGGTGAATGAGTACACCAGTGTAAAGACTGTTTCGAGAATGAATGTGGTGGACAGGTTAGAGCAGGAGGATGCGTATGACCTCGTGGTTGTTTTGATCCGGAAAAACAAGCTTCTCCCGGTGTTTCAGATCCTCAGAGGGGACGCGAATATTGGAAACATCCTCTTTATGGGTAACAATGCACGTGGATTTGCTGAATACCTGGAACATCTGCCTCCGGAGAGGGTCTTATTTGGATTTCCAGGGGCAGGTGGTAGCCGAAAGGACAATGTCGTCTATTACGTTGACAGCGAAAAACCGGATGGGAACCGAATACCTATCAGAATCGGTGAAATTGATGGTGAAATGAGAGAAAGGACGAGACGGATCCAAACACTTTTCCAAACCAGCGGTGTTCCTGTGGAAATAGTTAAGGATATTGACGGATGGTTGAAATACCATGTCGCACTTGTCAGCCCAATTGCCAGCGCCCTCTATATGCACGCCTGCGACAACTACGCACTCGCCAACGACAAGGAGACTATCCGGGTTGTTGTGCGCGCCTGCAAGGAAGGCGGCAATGTCCTTAGGGTGCTAGGGTATTCCAAGCGTCAACCTTTCAGGTTCAATCTCTTCTACTGGATGCCCGAATTCGTGACGACTCGAATTTTCCGGGGAATCTTCAATAGCAAATATGGGGAAATCGGATTTGCCATGCATGCGAAAGCAGCAGCGGATGAAGTGAGGGAACTGGAGATTGAATTCAAGACCCTGATTGACAAAACGTCTGTGAAAACACCAAACATCGATAAATTGAGAGGTTTTATCCCGCAAAGCTAGTGTCGTCGAACGGCAGAGGTCCAGAATGGGGGCGACAATGGGATCACCCTTTTCTTTTTCCTGATGAGAACGGCAGATACGACCAGCTAAACGGGCCAGTTGGTGACCCACAGGATTCTCTGGGGTTCCCATCTCACCTCGTGACGCGTTAGCCACCAGACAACCTTTTGGAAAACAACAAATTGTCTATCGAATTCCTATTCAGACAGAAAAAAGGGGCATCCATGTGTCGGACACGCCGAGGGTCCTTTTGAGAAGGATGTGAAAAGAATGAAACTCACCAGGGAAAAAATAACTATAATGTCTGTGCTGGTAGTCGCCGTTTTGGTTTTGGCGGGCTTTACTCTTTTGCTCATAAAAGATAGAACCTATTTTCATACCCCTCAATACACGCCTGGCGAAGAGCTAGAATCAGATATTTTAGTTGTTTATTATTCCCGATCAGGGAATACAGAAGCAATGGCGAGAGAAATCGCTCGCACAATGAACACTCACATAGTGAAAATAGAAGCGAAATCATACAGCCTCGACTTTAGAGGATGGCGTAACGCCAGTCATGATGCATGGGCGAAAAACAAAACTGAAATCAGTCCGGAAGTCGCCGATTTGACCCCGTACCGTTTGATTTTTATGGGGGCGCCAATTTGGTGGTATCGCCCAGCACCACCTTTATGGACGTTTGTCGATAAGAACGACTTCACGGACAAGAGCGTCATCCTATTCAGCACGTTCAACAGTAGTTTCAGAGCTATGGAGATTGAGGAATTTAAGAAACAGATTGAACAAAAAGGTGGCACGTTTGTTGATCATGTCTATATACGGCGAGGGCGCGTCTTCTATCAAAAAAGCGGAAAGGAATTAATACTCGAAACTCAAACTTTGCTCGATGCAAAAGTGCCGAAATGGGAGAAAATCCAGTGAGAGGCGATCCGAATTGACACTTGACAGGTCATCGGATCTAATGGGACGTAGGTGGCGGGTATTACGAAAAACCCGACGTCATTGAGATCTATGAGGGCTGTAGCTCGCTTCCTCAATAGGCTGCCATATGAGGATACTCGAAATGGACATCTAGCAGAGCTTCGATACGGGTCACGGGCACGTTGTGCTTATTGTGTGAGGCGACGATTACAAAAAAAGTAGAGGAGGAGCAGAGGACTATGCGGAATCTAGCGATAGTAGTAATCGGACTGTCGGCAGTGGGATTTGTCTTAGCGGTCATCGCCGTTGCAATGAGCACGTCGATAATTGGGGGTTACCCCAGAAGGATTCTCACGAGCTTGCAGCAATCTTGCACTTATCGCCATTGCGCTGGCTGTGTGGTTTAGAAAAGGGAAGACCTAAGATCATAGAGAAACCTGAATCGAGTTTGAGGGAGGTCACCAATCGCTGGAGGGGACGCACCACGTGCGGTGCGCCCTGAAACCCAGAATCATGTGAGGGAGGAAGAGATTGTGAGATGAAGACCGTTTATCTCAGTGGCCCGATTATGGACGAACACGAGGGTGTGGCTCGCAGGTGGCGAGACATTGCTGAATCTCTGCTTTCATCGCATTTTAGACTTTTGGATCCAATGCGTCGGAACTTTCGTGATAGAGAGGTGGATTCCGCCAATGAAATTGTTGAGTTTGATTTACAGGACATTCGTGTCGCTGACATTGTCCTTGTGAATTATTGTAAACCGAGCATAGGAACGAGTATGGAGGTTTTCTATGCCAGCCAGAATCTTGGAAAATTTGTGATTGCCTTTTCCCCCCTTTCGTTCAAAGACTGCAGCCCATGGATGGTCAGATACTGCACAAAGATTTTGCCGAGTCTTGAGGCGGCCTGCACATACATCAAGGCCCATTTCCTCGATACGGGATAACGCTGATAGGGGGGGTAACCACAATAAGAGGCACTATGGAATCAAAGAAAACGATTCGTGTTTTTGATGGGACCACCGCGATTGTCAACGGTGGTGCCTCAGGAATTGGTCGAGCCCTTGCCGAGGAATTGGCAAAACGGGGCTCCGAGGTGGTACTGGCTGATCTTCAGATCGAATTAGCAGAGAAAGTCGCCTCAGAAATCCATGCCGTGGGCGGCAAAGCACAAGCAGTGGGCATAGATGTGGTTGATTTTTCTGCTATGGAGCGGCTAATCCAAGATACCGTCAAACGTACCGGCCGGTTAGACTATGTTTTCAACAATGCGGGAATCGGAATTGGTGGTAGCGTCGAGCATTACGGTATTGAAGATTGGCATCAAATCTTAGATGTCAATCTCCGTGGCGTGATAAATGGCGTGCACGCAGCATACAAGGTTATGATTGTTCAGGGATTCGGGCACATTGTCAATACTGCTTCCCTGGCTGGACTCATGCCCTCTCCAGGACAGGTAGCGTATGCAACAACCAAGCATGGGGTCGTCGGTCTTTCAAAATCGCTGCGAGCTGAAGCCGCATAGAGAGGAGTGCGCGTGAGCGTCTTGTGCCCGGGCTTTGTTCGAACGGCCATCTTGCAAGGAGGAGGGAAGTATGGCAAAATGCTTATAGATCTGTCACCGGAACAGGAGCGTCGCTTGTTGGAAATGATCGAAAAATTCAGGCCCATGTCCCCAAATGTTTTCGCAAAAAAGGCTTTAAATCAAGTTGCGAAGAATAGAGCCATCGTCATTTTGCCGTCATGGTGGACCTTGTTCTGGTGGATCCACCGTCTGTTTCCCTCCCTCGGGATATTCCTTGCCCAGAAGCGTTTTCAGGATTTTCAAAAGAAACTCCATATGCCGCAAGAGAGCTAACATCGGTTAGGCACCCGGTATGAAGGGTATCCTTTCTATCGAAGGAGATTGGCACGTTGGGGTCAAGTCATGATAGGGGAAAATTCTGACTGATTGTTTCGCCTGATAACCAAACGGGGGGAACCCTTCGATGCTTCGATATTCCTCAGCACCCACCCACCGACGTCACTCAGGGCCACTGAGCCCGGGCGTTAGGCATGGCAGACCATGTATCCTTGTGGAGGCAGGATCATGATTGTTCGGATTTGGCATGGCTGGACTACACCCGCCAACGCAGATGTATACGAAGGTCTTCTAAAAAAGGAGATCTTCGTGGGCATCCAGAATCGTCGCATTCGTGGGTACAAGGGGATCCAGCTTCTCCGCCGCGAAACACCTGACGAGATCGAGTTCATTACGGTCATGAGGTTTGATGACCTGGACGCCATCCGTGAGTTCGCAGGGGAGGACTACGAAACGGCGATTGTTCCGGCCAAAGCACGGGAAGTGCTATCCCACTTCGATGAGCGTTCCCAGCATTACGAGGTCAGGGAAGAGCTTGAGGCATAACGGGTGCGTGTAAAGGGGTCGTGGCTGCTTTTGAATCGTGGTACGGAAGATAATTCTTCGGTTTTTGGGTCAACTCCTCTGACTAGACACGGCTCCTTGATTCAGGAACAAGGCGCCCAGATGCGCCGCGCGTTAACGGGGTCTTAGCCCGGTTTCAATCCGTCCCCTAACCCCTGCATTGTTTCAACTTTGGAGAATGAACGGATGAGCTTTGACGAACAATGTCACGTCTCCCTTCGACTTCTTCCACTAGGATTGCTCGAGAACAGGTGTCTCCGTGTCCAATGAAAGGGTCCCTACGCCGCTGCCTTGCCTATAAGGTATGCAGCGATGTTTTCATCCAGCTTGGCGCCAACGCTCTCCAGCTTAAGTTCCGGCACTCCGCCCCAGATCGCGGCCGCCTGTGAGATAACAGGGTCGGTGCGCACAGAAGTAATAGGCACGCTCGAGTACGTTTCGGATTTGAACAGCTGACGAATACCCCAGGCCCTCCCAACAAACAACCGGTTGATAATGCCGGGATAGGTCATGAATGGGTCCCGATACCAAGCAATCTGGTTCTGGGGGGTCGCGTGTTGACGATTCCACAATAGCCAGCCCAGAGAGACCATATCGTGGGCCAGGAGAGATGCAGAACCGAAAACCAGGCCTGGATCGGGCTCGGTCGCAAAGCCATGATCTGGGCCGAATGTGGTCTGCACCTTGGTGGCTACCGTCAAGACCAGCCTGAGCTTTTGCATGAGTACCTTAGCGTCGTTGATCTCAGCGATCTTTTGGAAGAAGCTCTTCGCGTCGCGATGGAGCTCCAGACGGCTGTCGTCACGAAGCCAGCCCACGGCGGCTTTGAGCCCCAGAGTTGTGCCGGCCAGAACGTGACGGCTCACCCGCGGCAACAGGACGACGTGGTCCACCTGATTTAGGATGTTCGGAAGGATCAACTCGCCACTCCAGTGGTTATTGTGTTCAGGCCGGTCGCCAAAATAGTCATCATAGCTCTTTTCATCGAAGTAATGCAACTCAGCCCCGGACTCGAGAGCTGCCTGATGTAAACCGTTTTCAGTCATCACATTGCGGCTTGAGCCACGTTGGCCTTTTCCGTCGTGGTAGACATACTGTACGCCCGATTTATCGGCCACGATGACCTTCCCCGCGCCTTTCTCCTCTAAAAGGCTCACCAGCCCTCGGATTGAAAGGGGTGAGGTGGTGGCAGGATATGGCCTGGGAGAGTTAGCTGCAGGCTTGATCAGGACCGTATCCCCCCGAGAGAGCCAGGAAAAATCAGTTGCTCCCTCGGCCACGTTTCGCACGGAGGCAATAATCTCGTCGTCACTCGCGCCACGATGGACGGCCTTCACCACCACGAGTTCATTCTTATCTGAAAATTGTGGCGTAGGCACCCGGAGCTCGAACCCGCTACTTAGCCGAGGCAGGGAAATCCCCATAAGCAGAAGCCCCACAGTTCTCAAAAACGTCCGACGATCTTGATACATGGTAACTCGCTTCTAACACCTTTGAATATAAGGGGGAAGGAGCCTGCATTTCAAGGAAAGACACGCCGTCGCAAAAGGGGGCAAATCGACCTGTGATTCATCTACCTCTTTTTGATGGGAGGAATATAGTCACCTCCCTCCGTTTCTACCAAAATAGACGGATATGAAGCATACTTCCGAAAGAAAAACCGATCTACAGGTAGGAGCCGACGGATCGAGGGAATCAGAAATCAAGAAAGGTGTGGAAAGATCCGAGAAGCTCAAGTCGACTACCCGTCGTACGCCGGTGTGACACCTGCTGGGAAGATTAGAACGCCCGGATGTTTCGGACTGCGTGACTAACCGGGACAGATGTCTCCACCACATTCGTTGGTAAACTCCACCATTTGTTTTCCACGGTCCGTCCAAAACTAGCCAAAAAGACCGATGCCTTAGGCGACGGGATGCACACTAAAAAACAGGAGAATTGGATTATGGGAGATGGTGAAGAAGCAATACAAGCGCCAGATTTCACAGATCGAAAGACATGGTTGGTCGTATTCGGCATCCTTGAGATCATTTTCGGTGCGTTTTGCGCTCTCCTGGTGCCTATTATGGTGCTAAGCATCGTTGCTTCTTCTGCCCTAGACAAAAGTTCAAGTGCACCGATGAGCATCACCGTGATGATTCCTGGCATTTTGTTCTACCTTGTACTCGCCGTTTGGTTTATCTGGATGGGAATCGGTTCCATTAAAGCAAGGCGATGGGCACGGGTCCTCCTTTTGGTTTCATCATGGATATGGCTTGTAGTGGGAATAATTGGGCTTTTTATTATGGTTGTGCTCATGCCTGACGTATGTGGAAAGATGGCTGAGGTCGGACAGATACCTCCCCAACTAGTTACCGTGATGAAATACGGGATGACTGGTCTTATGGCGTTTTTTTTTCGTGGTAATTCCTGGAGTGCCCGTGCTCTTTTATGGAGGGCGGAATGTAAAATCAACATGTGAGTTCAGGGATTCCAAAGAGCGCTGGACAGACAAATGCCCCTTACCCGTCCTTGCGCAAACGCTGATGTTTGCTTTTGGCGCTCTATTCATGCTGTCGATGATATTCTGCGGGAGTGTCATACCTTTCTTTGGAATCGTCTTAAGCGGAATTCCAGGGTTGGTAATCGTTTTGGCGACGGCGATAGTACTTGGCTCTCTGGCTTGGGGCAGTTATAGGCTTAACATGAATGCATGGTGGGGCGCGGTTGCCCTTATCACTCTCGGTGGCATTTCGGTGATCGTTACGTTGTCGCGGGTGAGCATATTAGAGTTCTACGAATGGATGAATTTCTCTGCGCAGCAGATACAACTCATAGGGTATTACGGACTGCCCCAGAGTTTTCATATCGCCATTTATACAGGGGTTTGGATGGCGGGCTTTCTGGGATACTTGATTTATACCAGACGATACTTTGCTGGTTTCTCCTCTCTCGAAAGTGTTTAAGAGAGGGATCAATTCTCCGTTAAGTTCATTTTCTTCCTCGGTCGCCGGCAGGTGGAACCTCTAGAGACCTATCTAGAAATCAGAGGGGGGATGCCGATGGATTTCTTAGTATCCCCCCGTGGTGGTCGTTCACCTCTCGACCTCTTGGATCAACAGTGGGGGATGCTCCTTTGTGTCCAGGGACTCCCCGAATCTTTGTCCCACCGAACGTAGCTCTTCACGCCCTGTGGAATCTTCGACGCCTCATCGGACGTCTTCGTTACTCTTTTTATTGGGTCAGGCGGTAGTTTTTGTGTATAATCACCCCCCGTACAGGAATCACTTACCCGAGTCCACTCGAACAGTGTGTGAAGACAGAGCCGCTTTATGCTTTCATCTCACTTAGTGGGCGTTGTTTTCGCGCTCGCCTCGGCGTCATTTTGGGGCACCGGAGATTTCGCCGGAGGGCTTTCGGCACGTCGGATTAACGAGTTTCAAGTCCTGGTGCTGGCTCTTATTTCCGGCATTATTATCATTACACTGCTAGCCATCGTGAAGGGTGAAGCACTTCCAAATCTTGAGAGCTCAGTTTGGGCGTCCTTGGCCGGGGTGTCAGGCGGACTGGGAATAGCCGCCCTGTACCGGGGGCTTGCTTTAGGCAAGGCCGCAGTTGTGGCACCCACGGCCGCCGTGATTGGCGCAGCTCTTCCTATTCTGTTTGGCCTTGTCTTCGAAGGTGTTCCTCAATCGACCCAGATTGCCGGTTTTCTCGCCGGCATCACCGGCATATGGCTTCTCGCCAGATTCCCATCAGGATCAGGAGACGACGTCCGAAGCGGTCTGCTCCTGGCTTTCTTGGCAGGTGTCGGCTTCGGCAGTTTCTTTATCCTCATCGCTCAGGTTGAACCGGACAAAATTCTTACTCCCCTCCTTGTTGCAAAGGCCGTGGCTTTGTGCGTCGCACTGGTCATCCTATTCACAAAGTCCTTAGGGTTGCCTCCAATACGTCATAGTCCAATAGCACTTCTTGCGGGCCTATTAGAGACGGGTGGAAGCATTTTCTATCTCTGGGCAACTCAGTTCACGAGACTGGATGTTGCGGCGGTCCTCTCATCCATGTATCCTGCGGCAACAATATTCCTGGCGGGTCTAATCGTTAAGGAGACGGTCTCACCTACACAGTGGGCAGGCGTTGCCCTGTGTTTGGTTGCTGTCGCTCTGATTGCAGTCTAACAGTTTGCGGATTCTGTAATGGTTAATCGTCTCCCGTATGCTTGAGGATATCTGACCAACCGAGCCGGGCACATTGAAACGATCTTTATAGGTAACATTGATTGACAGGCTCGCCCGGTATTTTCTCCATAGGGTCTCTTCGACCTTCCTCTCACCAAAAACTCCACAGCAAACAAGCGGACTGATTGACACCACCCTCTCCGAGATCTCATCTTATGTCCATGACCCTGGTGAAAAAGATTTTTATTTTGAAAAAGCTCGCAACCTTATGGTATTGTCCTAAGCTCTAATCGGGATAGAAAGCGACTTATGTTGAAGACGAGAGGCGGAATTACCCTGTCGAGGAGTGACAAATGGTAACGACGCTGACATCTCATCGCCTGGATATAGTCAGGGTAGCACTCCTGTCGGTAGGTCATATGGTGGTTGATCTCTATCCCCCTTTTCTGGCCGCCCTCCTCCCTCTTCTAATCGAGAGACTCGGAATGTCTCTTACCCTAGCGAGCATGCTTGCTTCCATCCTCATGGTTTCAGCCGCATTAAGTCAACCTCTGTTTGGAATCTTGTCTGACAAGATTGGAGGGAGAAAACTGGTTTTCTGGGGACCGATGATGGCCGCGACAGGGTTGAGCTTCATGGGTCTTCTCCCCAGCTACATCCTGTTAATCCCCTTTTTGGTAATCGGTGGATTGGGGGTCGCCTGCTTTCATCCTCAGGCGGCTGCGCTAACTGGTTTTTTCAGCGGTCCAAAGAAAGGCCTGGGGGTGTCTCTGTTCATGCTCGGGGGAAATGTCGGATACGGTCTTGGACCTCTCGTTATCCTGACGATCGTTCTGGCTCTCGGTCTGGAAAGGAGCTATGTAGCGTTGATCCCAGCGGCCATTTTCGTTTTGGCCTTGGTTCGGTATTTCCCAGAGACCATGCTCAGATCACCCGCTCTCGAGGTTGACAGATCAGCAATAAGAGCTCTGCGCTTTCACGATCTACGTCGCTTTGCTTTACTGTGGTTTGTCGTTTGGCTGAGATCGACGGCCATTCTCAGCCTGATAACATTCCTGCCCACCTTTCAGACGATGAGGGGCCTGTCCCTGACAGCGGGTGGGAGTTCCTTCACGGTTTTCATGATTTTCGGGGCGCTTGGGGGTTTCCTCGGAGGAGGACTATCGGATCGGATCGGTCGAAAAACGACCGTAGTACTTTCCTTCCTACTCGTCATCCCTGTATTCTATGGTTTTCTTTATGGTCCGGTCCACTGGACCTTTTTGTTCCTCGCCCCTCTTGGCTTCCTTTTTTTCCTGGGGGAATCGCCGTGCATCGTCATGGCGCAGGAGACAGCTCCCGGGAGGGGCGGAACAATGTCAGCCCTGATAATGGGTTTTGCATGGGGAATGGCCGGCTTGGTACTGATGGCAGTGGGAGCGTTTGCCGATGCTTTTGGCATGAAGGAGGCGATGGATGGGCTTTTGGTTCTCCCCGCTGTTGCCCTTGTTCTGGCCCTTTTCCTTCCCCAAGTGACCTCAGAATATCAAAGCTCGGCGTCAGGTGAGTCGGATCAAGACGCACGCACAGTGAGGGCGAAACCTGCCGGTCAATAAGTACTCCACTAAAGCCGTCGAAAAAACGGGCGTAGCTGTGGCAGAATAAACTTCACTTTTTCATCAGCCCTACCCATTCGTGCCCTTTCCAGTTAGCACCCAAAATGGATAGAATTTCCTAAGCCGAAGGATTCTTCACAGCGCCCCTGTCGCTGAGAGATGAGAATTATAGATGGTCCATCGAGCACAATCCAGGAGAAGGTACGATTATGACTGACTGAGAGTGATGACCGTCTTGTTTCTCATCCCCTATCATACAGCAAGGATCTTCGACTCCATTCCGTTTTATGTGAAACACGAACCACCGATTATTGGCCTTGAGGTCCTGAGGAGATTTCTCGATCCGTGGGGGATGCCGCTCCTTTTCTTGATTGCCGGTGCGTCATCCTGGTTTTCGCTGCAAAGTCGAACACAGGGAGAGTTTATTAGGGAAAGAGCAAAACGGCTCCTGGTCCCACTCGCTTTTGGGACGCTTGTCCTTGTCCCCCCGCAAACGTACTATGCAGCGGTGAGTAAAACCGTCGAGTTTCAGAAGTCCTTTTTCCAGTATTACCCGGAGTTTTTTTCAATCGGTGGACTCGATTCCTTGACCGGGTTTGAAGGCACATTCACGCCTGCTCACCTCTGGTTCATTTTGTACTTGTTTCTTTTTTCAATTATCGCATTGCCAGCATTTCGGTACCTGGATACACAAAGGGGACGACAACACATATCGCAACTCGCCCGGATGCACGGCTGCCACACGTGGGGGATGTTCTTATTCGCAATTCCTCTAGCGTTCGCCCGCTTAACGGGCCTGCCCTATCCAAACCCATTGTTCTTTTTCATTGTCTTTTTATATGGTTACATCTTCTGTATCACTGACCAGTTTCAAGAAGGGATAGACAAGGTTCACCCCATGGCCATCATGCTTGCGGTGTTGGGCCTCATTCTGTTCTATGTCATCAAGCTGTCAGGATTCTCTCGTCCACCCCAGCCATCCTTCGGAGCACAATACGTTCTGTTTGAGATTTTTCACGCCTTCAACACGTGGGCGTGGATCCTGGTGCTCCTGGGGCTTGGAAAACGATATTTGAACTTTCCTCATACCCTTCTCACCTACCTCAATGAAGGCTCCTATCCGATTTATGTCCTCCAGCAAACGGTGATTGTTGTGGCGGGTTTCTACCTTCTTCAGTGGCAAATCAACGTGGTCGCAAAATTTGGACCGATTACCCTCACGTCGACATTTCTCATACTCTCTCTATATGCGGTCGCCGTAAAACGAACAGGTGTAACCCGATTTCTATTCGGTATGAAGGCCGGCGGAGGCATCACCACTCAGGAAGGCTGAACGAAATACTGCGTGAGACGTGAAAGGGAAAAACCCACACATCTGCGTGTGAGCTCTTTGCTTCTTTGGGAGGGAATAAGGGAAAGGAATCACGTCCCCGGGTGAGACGTTTTTTGGGCAATCTGGTCTACGGCCTGTTTTGCCTCGCTCAAGCCCACCTCGTGAATTTGCCTGTAGAGCTGTATCGCCTCAATCTGGCGGCCATCGCGAACAAGCTGCTCGACATCGGAGTCCGCGCCGAAAGCGCTCCGTCCATAAACTCCAGAGTAATTCGGCTGTTCCCTGCTCGCCCGTCTCAGGACAAGAATCAATAAAGCGGTAAGGAGTGAGGCTCCAATAATTACGATGTTATTCTTCCACCAGGGAGCTTTCCCCCGCGTCGGATCCTTTGCAGCCGAAGGCTTGACCGACGTGGTGACTGGACTTCCTCCATACCTGGCAATGGCCTCATTTAAACGTTTTTCCCAGCTACCGTTGTACTTTTTCACCGCCTTCTTGAGAACATTGACAGCGTCGGCAGTACGGCCTTGTCCGTGAAGCGCCCGAGCGTACTTAAGATGGATTAGCTCGAGCAGATGATCGTTTACCTCGGTTTCCCGTTCTTTCAGCAACCTCTCGATCAAGTTGACCGACCTATCATACTGTCCGGCATCGTTATAGAGTCGCCCCAGGTTTTCAACGATACCCGCAATAGTATTCCCTGGCTTACCGTATGGACTTTTGTATGAAAAGTATTTTTCAATCGCATACTCCTGAAGCTCGATTCTGTGGGGGTAACTGTACGTGTAGTTCATGAGCTTGATTGCGTTGACGACAATATCCACATCTAACGGATAATCAAGAATCGCAATGTAAGCGGCTTTAAAGAACTGGCTCTTGGATCGATTCTTGTCTTGCCAATAGCTGATTAAATCGTCATAGGTATTAATAGTCGCACCCGATACAGATACGCGGTCCCACCACTCGGGCTTTGGGCACCTTGATTCAAACTCCTGCCGCGCCGCCATCACGTCCTGGGAGTTTCCAGTGGTGTCTGCCCACGTTACGTTGGCTATCAATGGAAATAGGACGACACTCAAAACAAAAAGCTTTGAAAGATTTCTCATTAGATAATCTCCTCTTTCTTCACTCGGAATAAGAGAACGGGATGAGAAGCTAGGAGCAAAAGGCATGCCATCCAACCCTTTGGGAAAAAGGCCGGTCGCCTGATGGAATTATGAAAACTGTCTAGGGGTTTGAGAATTAGAGATTGAAAGCGTTGAAGGTTGGGTATGGCAAACAACCGTGGTGGAGATATGCTATAAGCCAGAGAGGCCAGAACCCATAATCAAATTCCTCCCAAAATCGGCCAGGACGCAGTATACTCTAGGACCCGGTCATGAATAGAGTCTGATACCATTACAGCTTCTTTCCAGTAAAGTTAGAAGGGAGCGGAGGACCCTATGCTAAAACCCACGATCGCGTTGCTTTTGTTGAGTCTCCTTTTATTCCCTGGATCGACAAGTTTTGCGAGTGACTTCGGTCTGGATCTCACAAGGCTCAAGAAGTCCAGAGTATAATACACCCGTCTTGATGCATTGGAAGTATTTCCGATGCCTGTGCTTGCCATAAAGAGGGGCGGACTGGCAACAGGAGCACAGGAGATTGAAGAAATAAAGGAGAGAATCGTTTATCCCTTGATTGTCGAGAGTGCCGATCCAATCGCATCGATTGTGGTGGAGTTTTTCTCTGAGACAGGGGAAGAAATCGGTGTGACGGTTTATTGGAGCAACGGGGCAGTCCATGAATCTCTGATCGGCAAGAACTCCCAGGGGCACTATGACAGGGATGCCTGCCAGATTTTTTTCAAAAAGCCTACCCCATAAACACTGCGAATGGCATACAGCATGGTCTCGAAAAGCGAAGCTATTGTCCCTTGAGCTTCTTACGAAACAACTCTCCCAGCCTCTTAAGATGACTTTTCTCCTCGGTCACGATGGCAAAAAAGACCGCCTTTGCTTCTTCCTTTTGAGTTTTGTGAACCATCCTGAGATAGAGATCGAGGGCATCGGTCTCCAAGGACATGGCGAGCTCTATAGCATCGCGAGAATTTTGAATTGAATCTCCCTGCTCCTCCAGAATTTGGTCTGCCGTCTTCCCTCCCTCCATGGTTTTTGGAACGGTTTCAGCTTCAAAAGCCTTTCTCGTTAGCCGACCCGAAGTCAATGCCCTGTAACTCTCCCAGATGTTGTTCTTGTGGTGGACCTCAGCTTTGGCCAATTTCTCGAAGAGTTCTCCAACGTCTTTTTCGGTCGATCCTTCAGCGAGGGTCGAATAGAACCGATAGATCCCATCTTCCAATCCATAGGCAAGAGACAGGACCTCCTCTGGGGATTCGTCCCCCTCAATGAGGTATATCCCCTGATCGACTTCTGCTCTGGAAAGGAGACCATTCCAGGCATCAATCCCTCCCGTCATCGAGGTCGCATCGAAGGCTTCATTTGAAAGCAGGTTTGCAGCCGACCGGCTGCGGCCCCCTGCCTTTCAATAAGCAAGAACCGGTTTCTGTGGATCAATTTCAGAGAGCCGGTCGGAAAGTTCTGAAAGGGGAATGAGAACCGCTCCAGGAATGTGTCCCTCCTCATACTCTTCGGGCTCTCGAACATCCAGAAGCGTGACCGACTCCTCGGGGCTCTCATCGAGCCACTTTCTCGACTCCTCGGCGTTCATCGTCTTGACCTGAGAAAATAGATCCATGAATCTCATCCTGCCTCCTCCAATCCAGTCATCCCGTTTCTCCCGAAACCTGGAAGTTTGACATGAACCGTCGATCGAGAAAGCTCTTGAAGGCAAATGCCAGTTTCCCTTTCCACACCCAAGACCCTCGGACAAAGAGACCCGAGCCGTCTCCGAGGTTGAGTATCAAAAGGTATCGTTTCTGCGGCTTAAAGGCCTTGAGCGGCTTTCCCTCTAGTCTCGCCAAGAGATTGTTGAAAAGAATCGGCGCCTCCCGCACGGCATAGACACCGACCCGGTCCACTCGGCTTCCATGGATGGCGATACAGTCTCCGCCTCCAAAGACATCCGGGGAGCTCGTGCTCTGAAGGTAGTTGTTTACCAGGAGCGCGCCGTCTGCTGCCGTTTCCAATCCAGAATTGCCGAAAATCCTCTGGGGCATGATCCCAATTGTCAGAATAGCCACATCGTACCGGACTTCTTCACCATATTTGGAACGGGCCCTTCCCTGGCTTAGATTAACCACGCGAAAGTTGGAGCGGATATGTATCCCCCGTTGAGAGAGAGACTCCTGGGCAAGAGAACTCGCCTTTTGGGGGAGCTCCGGCAGAACCCGGTCTCTGGAACTCGCCAAAGTGATCTCCCCATAGCCATCCTGACTGCAGGCCAATCGCCAAATATTACCAGCCAGTTCAACACCCGCAGGACCAGCACCAACTATAAGAACTTTGGGAATCCCTCTCTGAAAACCCTCCAATATGGCCCGTCGGGCTTTTTCCAGGTTCTCGATCGGCTTTACAGGAATCGCTCCTTTTTCGGCACCCTCGATACGGTCCATCGGCACATAGCTTCCTATATTGAAAGAGAGGAGGTCGTAAAACACTTTCTCTCCACCCGCCAGGGTAAGTTCTTTTTCAGGTGCATCAACTGAGGCCACTTTGTCTTTAACAAACGACCCTCCACGGGATTCGACCATCTTTTGAATGTTGAACCGCACCTGCTCTGGCTCGTAGATGCGTGAAACCATTCCTGGGCCCATGCCCGAATAGTAGTGAAATCGGTCCGGGGCAATCACCGTAACCTCGGCACCCCCATCCAGGAAACGGCCGATATTCTTTAATGAAAGCAGGTGAACGTGTCCCCCGCCGACAAAGACGAGGCGTCTTTTGGGTCTATCCCCAGTCATGTCGACCCCTGCCTCCTCATATCATTGTCTTCAGCGGACTCCGGCTTTTCGGAGCCCCTCGACTTAGGGGCATAAAATCTTCAGTAGATTTTGGACAATTATATCATTTTTGAGTTTTCTCCTGGCGTCTCCTGTCGCGTTCACCAAAGGGAAAAAGGGTCGGCAGATTCACTTGAAACTAGAATTTGAGAATAACAGTCAGTGTGGGATCCCACTTGAGGATGAAAACGCTCGCTTTCACGGAGATAAAGTTGATTGAATCAGTTGATAGAGAGTATTATGGCTTTCTAAATGGCAGGCGAATACACTCTGAAATCTGACAGGAGATCAGCTGATCTGTGTGTCAAATTCCCTTGTTTGTCGCTCCTGCAGTCACACCACGGGGCTCCCCCATTATCCGGTTCACAGCCGGATAGCAAACCATTTCTTATACACCGCTAACGGCGTGTATACGAGCCAAAATGCCAGCAATGCCCAAATGACCAAATTAGGTCCGTCCAGCCCTCCACCGCTGGCTGTCCAGATGAAGTACCCCAGTCCCCAAATCACCAGGCAGTAAGCCAGGATGGTTATCCAGCGCGGCCGCACGGCGGGACCTACCCTGACGTCTTCAGCAAATTCTTGGATTTCATTCCTTCTCATTCTCCAGGCTCTCCTCCAGTACCTTGTACTTTACCTGCTCCAGGTCGTCAAAGTGGCCACTGGCGCGGGCGATGAAATAGGCGCCCCAGAAAAGGGCCAGAATAAGCGCTACAGTGATCCAGACCAACCAAGTCGCCGGAAAAATCATCCTGTCACTCCTATTTTAGGGTCAACAGATAGGCCGCCAGTGCCTCGACATCAGCCTCCGGAAGATGGGCATACGAAGGCATCAGGGTTCCCGGACTCACCAAGGCCGGGTCCTTGAAATGCAGAATGTGCCATTCCTTGACTGAGCCGTAGGGACGACTGGCAACGTGAGATAAATCCGGTCCCTGACGCTCGGTCCCCCAGTAGACAGGCTTCTGGAAGGCATAGTCACCGGCCGAGGAGGCAGGACCGATGTCTCCCTTGACCTGGATGGTTCCAATACCAACCTCTGGTGGGCGGACCTGTTGGGTATGGCAGTACCAGCACCCTTCGCGCTGATAGACCAGCCGGCCCAGCAACTCGCTTTCAGTGTATTGGTGAGCCAGGTCAGTGGGATCCGGTTCTCCAAGGGCTGGAATCAAGATGGTTACGATAATACCCAGAATCAAGGCCACCAGTGAACCGGTGATCAAATAGGGCAGACCCTGTTGATCGATTCTCCAACGCACCGTGTTGCGTCCTCCTTAACCCTGGGGCACCCGCGCACCCAGGGGCACCCAGCCTTTCCGGGAAGGCACGCTCTCTGCTCCTGTCTTCCAGATGTTATAAGCAAACACGACCTGGCCCACAAATATCATGAGCCCACCAAATAACCGCCAGGTAAAGTAGGGATACATGGCCTGGGTCGTGTCCAGAAATCGGATCCCTCCAGCCAGCCAGTGCTGACCCTGGACCAAACCTGCCAGCCAGAGGCTGGCCATGAAAATCATCAGCCCCACCAGGGTCAGCCAGAAGTGCCACTCAGCAAGAATACGGCTGTAAATGGGGCGTTTCAGCAATTCCGGAACGATCAGGTAGACCAGGGAAAAGGCCCAGAGGGAATAGTCGGCCACAAAAGCCAGATGGGAATGGGAAACCACCCAGTTAGTAAAGTGCACGTAGAGGCTAAAGGTGCGTAACGACTGGGCGATCCCTTGGATGCAGGTGAATCCCCAGAAGATCGCGCCCACCACAAAAAACCGCACCGCCACATCCTGCCCAACTCGCAGCCAGCGGTACTTCATCGTCTGGTAGAAATTCCACATAAAGGCCGTCGTTGGAACAACAGCCAGAACACTGAATACCACTGTCAAAATTTCGAGCCAATCCGGGGCCGGGCCCCAAAGTTGATGGTGCTGACCTGTCCAGACGCTCCACAATCCCCACATGGCCAGGGCATGGCTGTAAAGGGGTTTATTTGTCAACCGAGGCAGCAGGTAAAGAGCCAAACCGATGCCGCCGGTGGTAAACCAGGCATTGAAGAGGTTGTGGACGTAGAAATAGTTGATGATGTTATCATTCATGCCGGTGTAGGCCCCGGTTGGGTCCCAGATCTTGTTGCCGATTGCATAGACGGGAATGAGAATCAAGGTGGCGGCCATAAAGTTCCAGATGCTGACGTACAGCTTGGGTTCTCGTCGACGGGCGACGGTGCCCCAGATGTTTATTCCCAGCAAGCCAATGACAACCAGAAAGAGCAGGTCCAGGGGCCAGATCATCTCGGCATATTCACGCCCCTGGTTCATGCCAACAAGCAGAGTGATGGCCGCTAGAGCGATCAGAAGGTTCCACAGCCATAGGGCCACCCGGGCAAGTCCGGGACTGAAAAGGGAGACCCCTGTCAGGCGCCTGGTAATATAGAGCATAGCCCCAGCATATGCCATGGAAAGCCACCCGAAAATAAGCGTATTGGAATGCATCGGCCTCAGGCGGCCGAAATTCAGGACTCCTTTGAGGGGCTGTGGAACGAACTCTTGCAGAGATGGGGTGGAAAGGAACGCGGCCATCAAGATCCCGGCCAGGGCTGGAACGAGAAGCCAGAATATGGCGCAATAGAAGTAAGCCAGGATAGCCTGTCGTTCCTGTTGGCTCAATTTCGCATCCTCTTTGGGTCGGAATTTTACCCGATCTTTTTGCCGGGTTCGGTCTCATCAGGGGCTGTCTGCATCGACTTCAGCCCCCATCGATACGACGTGAAACCGATCCACAATGCAAACAGGATCGAAGGTACCAGAATATACCAGGCACGCTCAAAGAAAAACTTCTGCGTGATCTCGGTTGAGAGACCCAATCGATCCACGCTGGGCGGCAGGGGAGCACTGAGAATAGCATAAGGAATGCTGAGAACCACAATGGCCCCAACAAAGGCAACAATGAATGCCGTAATCCCCACGGCCAGCGCATCCCAACGTCCTGCCGCCGCAACACCCCCGGTCCGCTCCTTATCGGGGTCCGGTGAGACTTGATCTGTTGCGGTATCCGATTGGGTCGGAGAAGTGGGTTTGTCACTGTGAGCCATCAGCGCACCCGAATTTTGACAATTTTGATCCTCTTAATCGCAGCGCCAAGGAGTTCGTCCCAGTGACTATGTACCACGTTGTCGTAACTGGGATCAACCCATTCAGCGAGGTCTTCCGCCACAGAGGCCTTCTTGTGAATCGCCAGGTCACCCGACCCGGGAATGGTTCGCCTGGCCCTTCCTATCGAATTCCGCTTGACTTTAGAGTCTGCTCACCTTTTAATAGCCATCGAAAAAGATGGTGAGGTGAGCCTATGCCATACAACGAAGAAATCGAAGCCCGGATCAAGCGAATTGCGTCGGGTTGGAAAGACACAACGGACAAGAGGATGTTTGGGGGCGTGTGCCATCTCTTGAAGGGAAACATGTTTTGCGGGGTGTATAAGGATTTCCTCATCCTTCGACTCGGTGAGAAAGACGCCGAGACCGAGCTGGAATCACCCTTTGTAAGGCCATTCGACATCACGGGACGGCCTATGAAGGGCTGGGTCATGGTGGGACGGGACGGATTCAAGAGCGATCAGGAATTGGAGGGGTGTTTGAAAAAGGCCAAGGAGTTCGTAGCGAAACTGCCCTCAAAATAGAGAAGTTCGGGTATGGGTCAGTTTGAGAGGGCCATTGCCGTCCTCCTAGACATGAAAAACCCAGGTCAAGACCTGGCAGATGGCTTGAGGAGAGGCCAGATGGGGTTTTACGAAAAATACATCCTACCAAAGCTAACGGACATACTCTGTCGTGCCAAGCCTTTGATGATGCAACGCCAGAAGATCGTCCCACTAGCCCAAGGGCGGGTATTGGAAATCGGAATAGGTTCGGGTTTGAATCTGCCCTTTTATGACAAAGCCAAGGTTACACACGTATGGGGGTTAGACCCCTCCAAAGAGTCACTCGCCATGGCTCAGATACAGGCTCGAAGGGTTGGTTTTGATGTTGAATTCATAAGGCGTTCGGGTGAGGAAATACCCTTAGACGATAGAAGTGCGGACACCGTTTTGGTGACGTACACGCTCTGCACCATTCCTGATGTGGCACGTGCATTGGAGAACGTGGGGCGAGTTCTCAAACCGGGTGGGGAGCTGATATTTTGTGAGCACGGTGCCGCGCCTGACAAGGCTGTGCGACGATGGCAGAATCGAATAAACCCGATCTGGAAGAAACTGGCCGGGGGATGTCACCTTAACCGTCCAATCCCATCTCTCATAGAACAGAACGGGTTCGCCATAAAGCGTCTGGAAACTATGTATATTCCCGGCTGGAAGCCCGCATGCTTCAATTACTGGGGCACAGCAGTTCATCGGTAGATCTCAGAGATTCTGGGGCCGCCTGTGTTTTTGATTTTTTTGTTTCGCCTGGGCAGGCGGAACACCCAAGACCCATCGGGAAAAACAATCGCTGGGACACCGCCACCATATTCGCGGGGAACAACGAGCACAGATGCCCGAACTGCCCGATATCGAGATCTACATTGAAGCACTTCAGAAGCGTATCCTTGGCCACACCCTTCAGAATGTCCGGCTGAGGAGCCCATTTCTTTTGCGAACCGCCGAACCCCCTATGTCGACGGTCGGCGGCAAAAGGGTTGAAGCGCTTCGCCGTCTTGGGAAACGGATCGCCATCGGTCTTCAAGACGAACTCTGGCTGATCCTTCATCTCATGATCGCGGGACGCCTCCATTGGCACGAACAGGGTTTACCACGGCTGGGCAAGCGGTCGCTGGTGGCGTTTGACTTCAGCACCGGAACTTTGACCCTCACTGAAGCTGGGTCGAAGAAGCGGGCGTCTCTTCATCTCGTGTACGGGAAAGACGGACTCCACACCCATGATCCAGGGGGGCTCGAGGTTCTCGAGGCAAATCTCGAGACCTTCCACGCGGCCATTACACGTAAGAATCATACCATTAAGCGAGCCCTTACAGATCCACGGCTGCTCAGTGGAATCGGGAACGCCTATTCTGACGAGATCCTCCATCGGGCGAGACTTTCTCCGGTGGCTCTATCGCAGAAGCTAGGGGCTAAGAAAATCGAGCGGCTTTACCACGCCACACGAGAAACCCTCATAGAATGGATTGATAGATTGCGGATCGACGCAGGGGAGGGATTCCCCGAGAAAGTGACAGCCTTTCGAGATGGCATGAAGGTTCACGGGCGATATGGCAACCCCTGTCCAGACTGTGGCGCGCCGGTTCAACGTATTCGCTACGCAACCAATGAAACGAATTACTGCCCTCGTTGCCAAACCGGCGGTAGGCTGCTCGCAGACCGGGCACTGTCACGGCTGCTCAAGAAAGACTGGCCACGGTCGCTCGAAGAGTTAGAACAAGTGCGCAGACCACCAACCACAGGATAGGTGTCGCGTCTTTACGGGCTGACGTGTTCAGGCGGAGTGTGAACCGTCTCGAGACCTCAGGTGATAACAGGTTTCGGGTGCACCTTGGTCGACTTGGTCAGATCGGTCGTGGCACATTGGATCCAGAGAAAAGATAATCACGAGGACACACAGGGTAGAACCTCAATTTAGACGACCCCACCCCCTGCGAAGGGAGGCGAAAAAATGACTGCCCCTACCCGCTTGGACGATTGCCTGTCGACCCGGAATGGACATCTTTTCATCGAGGAGTGCGATACTGTTGATCTGATCCATCAATTCGGTTCGCCGCTCTTTGTGCTATCTGAGAATCAAATCCGTCGAAACGTCCGCCGTTTTCAGGAGGCATTTAACCAGGGCTGGCCAGATGGGCCGGTGAAGGTATTGCCGGCTGCAAAGGCGAACTGGATCTCTGCGGTGCAGCGAATTCTAGCTGATGAAGGTTGCGGTTGCGATATCTATTCCTCGGGGGAGCTCACCGTCGCGTTAGAGGCTGGTTTCGATCCTCAGTTTATTTCAGTCAACGGGGTGCCGAAAGACGAAGATCATATTGTCAGAAGTATTCGGGAAGGTGTACGCATTACCATCGACAGCGTCGAAGAGGTTGATACTATTGAGAAGGCATCGAAAGAGCTCAACAGAGTAGCGAAAGTGCGGCTTCGCCTAAAACCAGCGATCTCGGGTTTTACCCATCATAGCGGCTTTGTGGCAGAGGGGCTGGTTCCAACGGATATCGCCGCCATGGCGTATAAGGGTGGACTCTCGTTCGAACAGATCATGGTCGTTGGACCCCGGCTTCTCAAGATAAAAAACGTCGAGTTAGTCGGTTTTCACGAACATCACGGTCGGCATGATCCCTCAACGCGATACTGGGAAGAGCAGATGAAGGCGTTTGCAGGAGAGATCGGGAAGGTATGCCAAGCATTGGGTGGTTTTCAGCCACAGGAGATCGACATTGGCGGCGGCTTCGCCGTACCCAGGGACCCCTTCAATGCGGTCACGGATTATAGTGAGCCTCTTCAGTTGGCAGCACTTTATGCACTTTCAACAGGGCTCAAGGTCCTCGGCTCGAATGGGCGTTACAAAGCACTGGCGAAACTGATTGACAGTATCACAAAAAAGCCGAATCAAAAGCCCGCTCCGAGCATTGAGGAGTATGCCGATGCGTGCACGGCCACTCTTCGGAGGGAGTTGCCAAAGTACGGCATCGATCCGAAGGGTCTCTTGCTCCAAATTGAACCCGGACGGGCGATCCACGGTAATGCGGGAATCCATTTAACAACGGTCAAAAACATTAAACGTATGACAACCCCCATTTGTTGGAACCTTGTCGTCGTGGATACAACGGAATTCTGGTTCACTGGTGGACGCTACGAACACCACCTCCACGATTATGTATTCGCCAACAAAGTCGACTCAGACATGATTGATAGGGCAGATATCATCGGACGGAGTTGTTACGGCGACCGATTAATGCCGACGGTGCGCATCCCCGATGTCCAGGTTGGAGATATCCTCGCTGTATTCGACACGGGGGCATATCAGGAGGTCTCTATGAGTAACTTCAATGCCATGCCCCGGCCGGCGACCGTACTGGTGAATGGTGACCAGGCCTTGATCATCCGGCGGCAGGAAACAGAAGCTGATGTCCTCAGCCGTGATATTTTACCTGACCATTTGAAAAGGGATAAGGTGGGTGAAGTAACAGCCTCAGATGGAGGATAGAAAGAGCAAGAACGTTGAAGGAAATTCTTAACCCTGCCGAGAAATCAAGCGGGCGCTGGACTGAACCAGACACACCCTGCAAATGGAGACGTCATAAGCGGAGGCTTTTCTCGGGTCCTCCTCCGGTCTTTTCAATAACCTCATAAACTACCGGAACAATGATCAGCGTCAGGACTGTGGCCATGGAGAGGCCGAAAATGATGACATTCCCCATGGGTCCCCAGAGGCTTCCACCCATGACAGACAGGGGCAGAAGGCCCGCAACGGTAGATACGGTGGTCAGCATGACCGGACGAAAACGGAGCCTTCCAGCTTCTATTACCGCGTCCCTCAAGTCCCCTCCGTCTTTCCGAATGGTGTTGACGAAATCGATGAGGACAATGGCATCGTTGACCACGATTCCTGTCAGACTCACCACCCCCAAGAACGCCATGAAACCAAATGGATATCCGGTGACCCACAGGCCGAGCACCGCGCCCACCAGACCGAAAGGCAAGGACAGAGCGATGACAAAGGGCTGTTTATACGAGTTAAACTGGGCGACTAGGACGACGTAAACCAAGAGGAAGGCGGCGATCATTGCCCAGCCCAGACTTACGAACGATTCATTCCTTTCCTTGGTTTCTCCTTCGTATTCAACTAAATAGCCAGGAGGGATTCGAAGAGAGACGGCTTTAGCCTTCAACGCGTCAACCACCGCCTGCGACAGGGTTCCCTGGATTTCGCTTCGAACGGTTGCCGTCCGTGTCAGGTTCTCCCGTCTAATGGTGCCAATGTCTGAGACGAGCTTGACGTCGGCGACCTGACGGAAAGGAACCTTAAAACCCTCGAGCGATTTCAAGTAGATTTCATTGAACGTGGCTACGTCGTTTCGCGATTTTTCACCCAGGGAAACCACCACGTCGATCTCCTCGTCCTCTTGGCGAAAGCTTGTTGCAGTGGTCCCATAGACCGCTGTTCGGATGGTCTGGGCGATCGTCGCATTGGTTATCCCAAGGAGCTGGGCCTTGTCCGAATCAATACGGATCTCTATCTGGGGAATCGTCTCAGAGGCATCGTCCGTCACATCGACCGCGCCGGGGATAGATTTCAGCAGGGATTTGAATTCCTGAGCCAGACGCTCAAGGACATCCAACTCGTCCCCTTTGATCTTGATGGCGATGGGTGCGCCAACCGGAGGTCCCTGCTCGAGTTCCTTGAGCTCGATCCGTCCGCCGGATAAGCGAGCCAACATAGGTCTCAGTTCTTCGATAACCCGCGCAGCGGTCACACCGCGTTTGTTTCGCCTAATGGTGACGAAAAACTGGGCTCTGTTTGCCTCCTTTATGCGAAAGAAGTTGATGTTGTAGTAGATCCTGGGCCCGTTCTCCCCGACATGGGTCATCACCGTTTCTACTTCTTCCTTTGCCAGGAGAATCTTCTCTATTCGCGTGGCAAGATTCAAGGTGGTCTCCATATTCGCGCCCTGGGGCAACTGGACGTCGATAATGAAGATTTCTCTTTCGGCTTTGGGGAAAAACTGAAGGCCTAACCGGGGGATGAAAACGAGGGAGCCGATGAAGGCCATCATGGTTACGCTCAGTGTGAGGATTTTATGGTTTAGGGCAAATCCCAGGATGCGAGCGTAGAAACTGATCACCGGACTGTTGCCTCCGTCTTTTCGTCCAGGCTTCAAAAACCGTTGGCTCATGAGGGGTGAAACGAGGACTGCAACCATCAAGGACCCGGCGATTGCGAAAATCATGGTGAGAGGAATGCCCCTGATGAATTGACCCGTGTCTCCTGACATCAACAGGAGTGGCGCAAAGGCGAGCATGGTTGTCAGGGTGGAGGAGGTGATTGCCCCCAATACCTCCCGGCTTCCGGTCAGGACGGCTGAGATTCTGTCCTTTCCCTGGTCCAGATGTCGCTGAATGTTTTCGACCACAACGATGCCGTTATCGACCAGCATCCCAAGGACGACGATCATCGCAGCCAGGGTTATCTGGTTCAAGGAATGGCCGAGCCGGTAAAGCATGATCAGAGAAAAACTGATCGATAGGGGAATGACAAAGGCCACAACAAAGGCCATGCGCATGTTCATCAGGAGGACTGTCAAAAAGATAACGAGGCAAGCCCCGATGGCAAGGTTATTCTGAAACGTGTCCAATCGGAGGGCCACTGAAACCGCCTGGTCAGCGAAGACCTCAAGCTTGAGCTTCTGAGGAAGGTGTTCGGTCAATTCATCGAGGCGATCGCGGATCTTTTCAGATACGCCCAAAAGGTTTGACTTGGGTTTCTGGGTCACCAGAAGATTGATGCTTTCTTCGCCATTGAACCGGACCCAGTACTCGGGCCTCTCATAGGTATCCTCGATTTTCGCCAGATCAACCAGGAACACGGGGCGTCCCTCGTAAGCACCAACAATCGTTTTACCCACTTCGCCCGCTCGCATGAACTCCTCATCGGTCCGAACCAGATAACGACGTCGACCCAGGTCCATGTGTCCCCCTGGCAGACTCACATTTTCGGCCTTAAGCTGTCCGATCACCTCGCCAAGGGAGATCTTGTACTGGGAGAGGCGATCCTGGTGGACCCTAACTTGAACCTCTCTTTCCTGATCTCCATCGATCTCGAGCGTCATGATCTGGGGGATCTTCTCCAGGTCTCTCTTGATATATTTTGCGTATTTGAAGAGCTGCCCGTAGGAGAAGGGGCCGTTCAAGTTGATGATGAGAGAGACGGTCTCGGTCTTCCAGCGGGTTATATCCGGATCGGTGGCCTCTTCTGGGAGATCCGCTTCTCCTTCTCTAACCTTCTCCCGCAGCTCTTGCATGTTCTGATCCATGTCCGAATCCGGGTCGAACTCGATAAAGATCGTCGACGTTCCCTGGGATGAAGACGAGAAAATCCTGTCGATTTCATCGATCTCATTGATCTTCTCCTCCAGGGGTATTGTCACGTAGCGCTCAACATCCCGTGGGCTCGCCCCGGGATAATGAGACTGTACCGTCGCTCCGGGGACTTTGACGAGTGGGTCCTCGCGACGGGGTATCAAGTAATAGGAGAGTGCCCCCATGATCAGGAGCAAAATGATCCCCAGGACCGTGAGCCTATATCGCTGGACTGCCAATGCGACAAGTTTCATTGTTTGTTTTCCGATGTTCGGTCGATCAGGACCGGCTGTTGGTCATCCAAATATTCCTGGCCAGAGACAACGACCAGCTCATCGGGGACGAGTCCCTCGAGAATCTCTACGTCCGCACCAGCCATCTCCCCCAGCTTGACAGCACGCCTCTCCGCGGTCCCATCGCGCACGACAAAGACAGTCGGATTGGCTCCAAAATCAAGGACGGCATCGAGCGGTATGAAAACGCCCAGTCCCTTTGAGTCGTCCATAACTTCCACACGGGCAATGAGACCTGGACGCAGGATTTCGTCCGGGTTTTCAAGCCTGACCTCAATGCTGAATGTCCTCGAGAGGGGATCGGCGCTCGTCTCCAAACGAGTAACAACGCCCTCGAATCTTTTTTGGGGGGTACTGTCAACCCCGATGACCGCCCTTTGACCTGGTTTGACCTTCTGGATCAATGTATCCGGCACCGCCGCTCTCACGAGTGCGGGATCAAGCTCAGCCAGGACGGCGATGGGTGTCCCTGGGGCCACAACTTCCCCAATTTCGGAGAATTTCTGGGTGATTCTCCCGGCGAAAGGAGCACGGAGGACACTGTTGTCGAGGTTTTCCTGGACGATCTTCAGCTCTGCCTCGGCACTGACCAGGGCTGACTGGGCATCCTGGTAGGAAGACAACGGAACGACCGCCTTACGATACAGCCTCTCCATCCTATCGCGGTCCCGTTTGGCCTTCTGCCTGTTTTCTATGGCCTTCCGCTTCCGCGCCCTAAGCTCGGTCGGATCGAGCTCAGCCAATAACTCACCCTTCTCTATGGACTGCCCCTCCTCAAAGGCGATGCGTCGTATCTTCCCTCCGATCTCAAAACTCACCTTCAGGTCCCTGTTCGCCTCAACGGTTCCCAGCACATTCAGCAGACGCCGGTTCACCTCTTGTCGCACGGCAGTGACACTGACCGGAACCTTGTTCTCTCGGGTCGTGGCCTCGTCCGCACCGCTTGAGCAACCGAACAGAACCAGACTTCCCAGGAGTACGACACTCCATGTTACGCCTGACATTATGCCCTCCTTCTCAGTCCATTCGTGATGACGTCGAAACTCGTCTCGACGAGTGAGTCCAACGAAGTGGGTATAAGCTTCCTGCTATCTTCTTCTTCAAACAGATTGAAGGTCCCATTTAGGAAGCCCCACGAAATCACAGCAAGTTCCATAGGATTACGGGGTTCGATGTCACCGGACTCTATTCCTTCTTGTATGACTCGCGCCAGGATTTGCAGACAGGCAAGGCCCTCATCAAAACATCTTTCATAAAGAGGCTCTGAGATCCGTGACGCAAACTCGTCGTGCTGGAGCAGAAAGAGTATGCGAAAGTAAGGCTTACAGTCCAGATAGAATCGGTAGTACGCCTCGCCGAGATCCCTGAGTTGTGTCTCCCAGTTTCCATTCCCGTCACACGCCGTGGATAACCGGGTGTGCAAGTTTTCCAGACCCTCCAAGAGGATGGTGCCGTAGAGGTCATCTTTGCTCGGAAAATAGAGATACAGCGTTCCCTTACTCAGTTCAGCCTCTTCTGCAATTTGGTCCATGGTAGTCGCCTGGAAGCCATTTTGAAAAAAAATCGGTCTGGCCGCCTCTAAAATGGCGTTTCTCCGAGCCTCCTTCTCCCGTTCTTTGCGGTCTTTTGTTCCCATCTCGTTTCTCGCTTTCTGAATTACAGTTATTAAATGACTCTTAGTCATAAGATAACCACAAGTCATAAACCTGTCAAGTCTTTTCCTTCAAATTTCCCGGGAATATCAGCGTCGGAGGGGAGGCCCTTCAGCCTCAATAAGGAAGTACCAGAAAGGATCTCTCTAAGATCGGAAAAACTCTGTTACCGGTAGATCTGGGTAATCATCTTTTCAATGGGCTTGATTTGCCGCTCCACCAGCATCTTTTCCCATCTATGCATATTTTCCTGCTTTATGTAGACCCCCGGTAATTTCACCAATTCCTTCTTTGATGTATCAACCAATCCTGTCCAATACAACTGTCCGGTGCTATATGCCTTGGTGCCGACGTAAATAATCATGTCAATCTGAAATTTCTGCCTCAGACCCTCGATGACTTCAGGGTGTGGCGCATCGTAGGTGGCCTGACCCACAAGGAGAAGCAGTTGAGTATCCTCCATTTCCTCCACGATCTCTTTCAGCTGTTTGAAATACTCTCTTTCGAGGTTTTTCTGGAGTTCTGTGACGACACCAATCCGGACTCCTCTGAATTCCCTTGACTCTGGCAGAGTCGCCTCCAGCCCCTCTTGGCTCATCCTAGCAGCAGTTTTCGCTCGAGAGACCTGGGCGATCATTTTTTCAATCGGTCCGATTTGCTCGCTCAACAGTTTTTTCCCCACACCGGGAGCGGGCCCATAAAATGCCTTCCATCCCATTTCGATGGGATCAAGTTCAACAAGCCTGCTGGCCGGAATATCAACTAATTTTGTGTAGGCATTCAGTCCACGTGTTACGGCACCGTGGTAGACCCCTTTGACAAATATCAACATGTCAATCTGAAACATCTGTCTCAGTGTTCTCGCCGTATCGATATCGAGTGCATCATAGCTTGCCGGATAGGAAATACTGACCAGATCGGAGTCCCATCTTTTCTCTACGAGTTCCTCGAGATTGGCAAAATACTCTCTTCCAATGTCCTCTGAGAGATCCGTCAAAAGCCCGATCCGGACTTTTTCGAAGGGTCTTGCTTCGGCAGGAACGGTAGGTGCCGCCATCTTCTGTCGGGAGATTTCGTCAATCATCTTTTGGATCGGCCCGAGCTGTTTACTGACAAGCTTCCTCTCCCAACGAACGTCTAGGCCGCCTAGCCCGCCGAGCCCGACAGGATCGAGTTCGGTCAGTGTCTGAGCAGAAAGGTCAATTAACTTTGTATGGCCCTCGTACCCGCGGCCGCTTGCCACGTAATTCATGACTCCGATTACCATGTCGATTCTGTGTTTTTGTTTCAGATTTCTGGCCGTATCCAGGTCGATACTTTGATAGCTAATGGATTCTTTAAGGGCTATTATTTCAACGCTTGGTCTTTTGCCGAGCTCATCGGTTAGGTAGTCGATATACCTCTCGAAAGACTCTGCAGTAGGATCCAGCATCGCGCCAGCAAAGCTCGTCAGAAGGCCGACGCGGATCTTCTCGAGGGCTCTTGGTTCCCCAACTGTGGCGGCAGCCGCTATCTTTGCCCGGGAGATCTCCTCGGCCATTCTTTCGATCTGTCCGATCTGTTTACTGACGAGTTTCTTCTCCCATCCGGGCCTGAATTCCGCATATCCAGCACCAATATCTATTGGTTCGAGTTCAATCAGTTTTTGACCGGAAATATCGATTAATCTCGTAATCCCCTCGAATCGGAGGCCAGGTCGCCAAGTACTCGCGACACCTATCAACATGTCAATCTTATACCGTTGGCTCAGAATCTTAGCCGTATCCAAGTCTAGGTCACGATAATGTATCGTGTCTGGGAGGGGTATCACCTCGCGGCCTGGCTTTTGTCCGATTTCATCCGTTAGAAGGCCAACATAGTTTTGTTTATCCATCCGAATTGACCCCCCAGTAAGACTTGTGACCAGACCGATTCGCACTTTCTCGGATGTTTCTGGCCGCGGAGTTGACCGTGCACCCCTTCGGACAGCAGTGAATTCGAGTTTTGTTACGATGTATTGGTCTTCAGGACTATCCGTTGCAGAGAAAAACTGTATCTCGTTCTTTCCTCTTCTGAACTCTTTTGTTGACATCTCTATCTCTATTGTTTCGGTCAATGTGAGTGTCGTGAAATACTCCTGAGGAGTTAGAAATATCCCCAAATCCCGTTCCCACTCTCCGATGACAATCCTCGGCCAGCTGTGGTGCGTTGCGTCTGTTGTGACGGATAGGGTCACCCTTTCCATTTTGAAGAATCTGTCCGGTAGATCAACCCTGATGGTCGCCACATCACTGACGAGGATATCTTCTTCAAAGGGTCGCCTATAATCCTTCCATATACCCTCTTGCTTGATTCCCTCCTCGGCGATGGACCAGCCGATCGTCCCTGCCACGACGACAAACAGGGTGACCACGAGAATCTGGCCCCACCCATAGACAGAGAGCCGTTTTCTATCTGACATCCTGGATCTCCTCGAATCCCTATGAAGGCATAAGAGCGTCATCAGTTCCGACCTTCCTCCCATACTCACGGAAGACATCGGCGGGGAGGATGTGCTACTGGTTACCCTATCCTTTCTCTAATCCGGCCTTTTGCAACGTCTCGACCAGGCGATCGACATGTGTCGAATCTTTGTAAGCGAAGCTCCTGCGCCAGGTCTCGAGCGAAAAGGTTGGGTGCAATCTCAGGACCTCCTCTGCATGACGACGGGCCTCTCCCTCCCGACCAAGCTCTACGTAGACAACTGCCAGACCGATATGCGCCCATAGGGGAGGACACTCACCCTTCTCGCAGCGCTCAAGGAGTTGTTTGTAGGAGGCAAGCGCTTCCTCGTGCCGTCCTGCATCCCGGTAAGCATGGCTCAGAACAGTCAGATACCATGCAGGGTAGTAGGGGCTGAGCCGTATGGCCCCCTCGGCATGCGCGACTGCTTCTTCGAACCGTCCTGCGAAGCGCATGCTCTGGGAAAGCAGGATATGACTCAGGGCATTATTCGGATTCAGCACGATAGACTTCTCTCCTTCGGCAATGGCCTCGTCATACTGCCTTTGGAGCAGATGAATGCCTCCCAACAACGAATGGACTTCTGGCTGTGTCTCATCCATCGCCGCAGCCTCTTGAGCAAGGGCGACAGCCCGTTTGAAGGCCAGGATGCGCGAACCGCTGAAGCCATACGTCGCATCGATCAGATGAGTCCAGGCGAGCATCGCTTTTGCCGCCGCAAAATCTGAGTCTAGCTCCAAAGCTCGCTCAAATAGCTCCCGGGCCTTGGCATTGTCCTCTTTCGTGAAACGTTGATACAGGCTGTATCCTCTGACTGCGTGGCCCCAGGCTTCCAAGTTGTCTGTGTCTTGCCAGATAGCCGCCTGCTCGCCGTGGGTCAGCTCAATCTGAAGGGCAACCACGATCTCTTTGGTGATCTCATCCATGAGAGTGAAAAGATCTTTCATATCTCGATCGTAGCGCTCAGACCAGAGGTGGTGACCCGAGGTCGCATCGACCAGCTGGGCTGTAACTCGCAACCGCTTGCCTGATTTCTGTACACTCCCTTCGAGGACATACCTCACCCCAAGCTCCTCACTTACCTGCTGGACCTTCACCGCCCTCCCCTTGTAAGTGAAGGTTGAACTCCGGGAGACGACGAACATCTCTGGCACTTTGGAGAGAGCCATAATGGTATTTTCACTGATGCCATCCGCGAAGTATTCCTGCTCGGGGTCACCGCTTAGGTTGACAAAAGGGAGCACAGCGATGGAGGGTTTATCGGGAAGGGGAAAAGCCATCCTCTCTTCTACGGCAACCTCTGAAGGCCGGGGAGCCTGCCGTAGAAAGAATATCCACACGACGACGCCGACAGCCATCAGAAGGACAACCAAGGCAGCAGCCAGAGCGGTGTTCTGCCACCATTTTGTTGCAACCCTTTCTTCGGGCAACAGTCTGACGGGGGTTCCTGGTTCCATCACGATTCGATACACCCGAACCGGCTCCGCGATATTCTTGACCTTCTGCTCTCCCAGAAATTCAAATCCCAGTGCCAGTTTATTTCTGACGTGATCGTAAACAGTCCCGGAAACACAGATCCCGCCCCCCTCGGCCAACCCTTCCAGTCGGGCAGCGACATTGATCCCATCCCCGTAGATTCGTTCTCCCTCTGTGATCACATCGCCAAGGTTGATCCCGATTCGAAACTGCATCCGCCGGTTTTCAGGAAACTCAGCGTTTCGAACTTTGACCTCCTCCTGGATCTCGACGGCACATCGCACAGCATCCAACACACTACCAAACTCGGCCAAAACGTTGTCCCCCGAAGCGTCCACCACACGGCCCCGGTGCTTCTGGACGACCGCGGCCACGAGCTCCTGGTGTGTCGTTAGGGTCCGGACGGTTGCGTCCTCGTCCTCGCCCATGAGGCGGCTGTAATCCTTGACGTCGGCACTCAGGATGGCTGTAAGCTTACGTTTGAAGCCCTCTGGTGGCATATAGGTCTCTCCGAGCAACTGACTCCCGGCACTGATTATAAGTTAGGCGCCGGGACGGTGTCAAATCATATCGCCCAGACAAGAGGATGATAATTTGATTCAGATCGAACTTAAATAATTTCAGAGAATTGGGAATAAAAAATGACTTTTATTAATTTTCTAGTTGACTTTTTTAATATTTGGTGTATATTTAATTAAATAAATTGAACGAGGCGATTTTATGGCAAAGGATTGGCAAGAACTGACGCGGCTGACCAATGGCGAAGAGTTCTTGATCGAAAAAGTCAGACTGCCACGAAAAGAGATTTCAATCGAAGGCATCTTCGACCTGCCGCCCCTGGCTCGGTTGTCCACGGAAGACCAAATATTTGTCGCGGCTTTCGTCAAGAGCCATGGTTCGATCAAGGAGATGGAACGACTTTTCGGAGTCAGTTATCCAACGGTCAAAAACCGGCTCAACCGAATTTCGCAGAAGCTTGATTTCGTGGATATCGCGCCCGTACCCTCACAAACAGAAGCGCTGGAGCTCCTCGAACACGGTGACATAACCGTTGAGGAAGCATTGGAGAGGCTCAGACAGTGATACGGCCCCCTGGGACCGTTCGACTGCGGGTTGTGGAGAAGAGGGTGTCATCAGATGGTCCCCAGGAGATTCAGGCAAAACCCGTTAAGGCTGAGGGAAGGGATAACAGGTTTGATACGTCTTATCCAGAGGAGGATCCTCATGAGTGAAGACCGCCAAAAGATCTTAACCATGCTCGCCGAGGGAAAGATCACCGTCTCAGAGGCAGAGAAACTGCTCGATGCTTTAGACATCCAGGCCGACGGATCAGGACAGGACGTGCCGTCCCACACGAAAGGGAGAAAGTTGAAGTACTTCAGAGTTCACGTCGAGCCGAAAGCCGGTGCAAACGGTAAACATGAACGGGTGAACATCCGCATTCCCCTGCATATTCTCAGGGCGGGGATCAAACTCGGTTCAATCATGCCTCAGCACGTGAAAAACAGGGTAACCGATTCCCTTAAAGAAAAAGGCGTCAATTTCGATCTTTCGTCACTCGATGGAGAGAAACTTGAAGAGCTCATCGAGGCTCTCGCGGACCTCAGTGTAGACGTCGACAGTGACAAGGAGAAGGTTCGTATCTTTTGTGAGTAGCCCCTGCCCTTCGTTGGATCCTTTTCCATCTGGACGAACGTCTTACCAGAGAGGTTTCTCTTCAAACCGAAGATGGTTTCACAAATTTTCCAGTCAGTCTCCGGTGCTTTCTCGGGTCCTTCGGGCCTTGGCAGCCTCTTTCAAAACACGAAGAGAGAGGAATACAGAAATAAGAGCCACCACACGGTCCCGCTCTCTCGGCGCCACGTAAGGGCCAATCCTTCACGTCTTTTTCTTCTCTCGATGGCTTTTCGCAGCGCCGAGCAGGCCTGCAACAACACCTCCAAAACCGAGGAACAAGGCGGCCCCCTTGACCAGCCAACCCAGCACGGGCACCCAGCCAATCACCCATAGGACTATGAGACCCAACATGGTCGCCCAGATCACGTTGAGATGGGGCTTCTTCGCTGCGGTCGCCATCTTACTGCCAATCAGTTGGGCCATCGCAACATAGCCAACCAGAAATGCACAGCCGACCAGCATAAATTCCAACGGTATCAACGGTATCCCGACCAAAGACACCACCAGCGATACAGCGAGAAAAATGATGATCACCAGCCCCACCAGGCCCCAGAGAATCGATCGAAGGATATTCTCCTCCACCGTCCTCAGGACTGAATCGAATGGTTTCGGAATAACCGTCACGAGTACCACTGCCAGAGCGAGAAGACCGAGAAAACTGATAATCCTAAAGGTCCAAAGCCATTCTCGCCCTTTAGCCTGGGAAAAAAGTCCGAAAATCGAAGAAATCCTTGGAATATTCACCTCCACAACATCCCCTCGAACTTGGGCTCCCTCGCCTTTTTCAATTGTTCCTCCCACAGAGACGGCATCTCCACCCACGACTGCCTGGGGCCCCAAAAAAATTGACCCTCCAACTGCGACAGCATCACGTTCGATGACCCCATTGACGGTTACATTCCCCCCGATTGCCACCGCTTTGTCCACGGTCGTCCCTTCCTCGACCACAACATCGCCACCGAACTTGACCAACTCCCGAGCTTCCGCTCCAGCGAGGGTAAGAAAAGCGAGCGACAATCCAATAAGAGAAAAAGCAATCCCTCTCCTCATCGTGAGTTCCCTCCTTTCCGTGTCTCTGCTCCCTCTGGCCGCTCCTTTTTTCGAGCATCTCTAGCCGGGGATCTCGTCCCTTCTCCTTATGACAACCAAAAAGGCCCAGCTTTTTGAATAGGCCAGGCCGACAAATTAGACTAACGATCGTTCGAGCTTCGGCATATCCCCCCCACTGGCCTCAGCGTCAACATGCTGATCGTAACAGACCGTGAGGACTTGTCAAGGATTTTGTATCCTGCCCCGGGCGGACGTGTTCGGAAGGGAGAGACCCTTCCCACAGATGGCAGGAAAAGGATCAATCATCTTTATCAATACGGACTGTGAGGGTTAGGGCCCAGCTGCAAGATTGGGTGTTTTCTCCGGTTGACTGAAACGAAACGGTAGTCTATTGTGCACTAAGGAAAGAGGGGAAAAGGGTAGATGGTCGACTTGTTGATCCTCAACGGAAGAATCGTGGATGGCATGGGAAATCCCTGGTACCGTGGAGATTTGGCTGTTGCCGGCGACAGGATAGTGAAAATTGGACGACTGGCTGAATGGGAATCGAGAAAAACTATCGATGCCAAGGGATGCGTTGTTTGTCCGGGGTTTATCGACGGCCATAGCCACTCGGATCTTTTTATCTTCTTGGATCCGCGAGCAAAACAAAAAACCAGGCAAGGTGTGACAACCGAGAATGTGGGAATGGATGGAATGTCCCTGGCGCCCATCGATGAGAGAAATGTCGCCACCTGGCAAAAGCATCTCTCTGGACTGAACGGGAATCCCAAGATGGATTGGACGTGGAGAAGCCTGGCGGACTATTTTGACAAGATCGACCGACTGCCGACGGCACTCAATATAAGCTCCTATATTGGCCTGGGAACAATCCGGCTCAAGGTTATGGGGATGGCCGATCGGGAGGCAACACCTGCAGAAATCGATCAGATGCGGCAGATAGCGGCCCAGGGCATGGAGGAAGGGGCCAGGGGAATCTCTGCGGGGCTCATCTATCCACCAAATTCCTATCAAAAGGTGGAGGAAGTCGTTGAAATTGCGAAGGTTGTTTGCCAGTACAATGGTATCTACGACGTCCACATGCGAAGCGAGGGAGACAGGTTGACGGCGGCAATGGACGAAGTGATCGATGTTGGGCGACAGTCGGGAATCTCCGTGCTCATCACACATTTTAAGGTTTCCAGAAGGAGAAACTGGGGACTTTCACAAAAAGCGCTCGAGATCCTCGATGATGGGCGGCGCAACGGGGTTGATGTGACCATTGCCCAGTATCCATACACGGCCGGAAGCACGATGCTCCATGCGGTCATTCCGCCCTGGTATCACGCAAAAGGGCCAGACGAGCTCATCCGTGTTTTGCTGGAAGAGAGGGCATCCGTTAAGAAAGACATTCGTGAGAGAGTGGATTGGGAGAACTTTTCGGCAATGAGCGGTTGGGAAAACATCCTCGTTTCATCTGTGGAGAGCAGTGCCAATAAGGAATTCGAGGGGAAAAGCATTGCAGAAATTTCCGCCATACGGAAAGTTCACGATCCGATCGATGTCGCTTTAGACCTCTTGATTGAGGAAGAGCTTGCTGTGAGCATGATCATATTTCATATGGATGAAGACGATGTGGTCCGGATCATGAGACATCAATCCGTAAGCTTTATAACCGACGGCCTCCTCGGCGGAAGCAAACCCCATCCACGGGTCTACGGAACATATCCTCGGATTCTTGGTACCTATGTCCGAGAGCGGGGAATCCTCTCTCTTGAAGAGGCTGTGCGAAAGATGACCTCCCTACCAGCCGCTAAACTGAGACTGAAAGAGAAAGGCGTGATCGCCGAGAAATACGACGCCGATATCACCGTGTTTGACCCAGACACAATCATCGACAACGGGACCTACGAGAACCCGAGGCAGTTTCCATCGGGAATCGAGTGGGTCATCGTCAATGGACAGGTAGTGGTCGAAAAGGGAAAACATACGGACGCCACCCCTGGGCGGACGATCCGGACAAGATAGAACAGTTTTAAGAATATCCTTAGGAAGGGACGATTTCGACGACTGAGGCTGGCATGGTTGATACGATCGCACCCGTATCCCTGAGCCTCGGTGCGGTCAAGGTAAGCCCTTCTACCGCAGGGGATCCTGATCGAAGTGCCCCGGGGGGGAATTTTTTGACCTGTCTCGACTGGAGAAACAGATCCGCCGAACACCGGCGCACCTCTTGACTTCTCTGCAAAACCAGCACTGAAGTCTATTGGCGCAACAGTGGAAAAGAGTGAGCTCTATTGTAAAATATACACAGACGGAAGATGACCCCACAATACCGGTAGTCGAGACGTTGGTGACCGAACTAGATCGATTCACCAGATGAGTGATGGGGAGCTAAGCAATGGCTGATTCAAAAGAGTTTACAGGCGTCGTTTTGGTTGCTGATCTGTCTGGCTACTACGCCCTGACCGAGGCACACGGAAGCGTTTCTGCAGCCACGATTGTGACCCGATACGTCGAGATCGTTAAAGGGACGTTGTTTCCTGGCACTCGCCTTGCGGAACGAGTCGGTGACGAAGTCGTCATTGTCGGCGACGATGTTGTGTCCATACTCGAAACGGCTATCAAGCTCCGCGACGCCATAGAACGAGAACCCTACTTCCTGGCGATCCACGCCGGGATCCATGTGGGGAGCATCTTGAAGCAGGCCGGCCAATACTTCGGGACGGCACTTAACCTGGCCTCACGAGTCGCCTCCTATGCAAGAGGGGATCAAGTCCTATGTACCGAAAAGGTTGTCGCTCTGGCTGGCAATCTCGAGGATATGGAGTTTCACGACCTGGGACCAATCCGCTTTAAGAACATCCCAGAGCCGGTCGTGGTTTTTGAGGTTGTCTCAGAGGGTCAGGAAGGTGGCGCCAAGCTTTTTGATCCTGTCTGCCATATGCAAGTCAGTCAGGACATAGCCCCTGCACGATTGCCATTTGGAGACAAAACCTACTATTTCTGTTCTTTTGCCTGCGCCAAGATATTTACAGAACACCCTGATCGCTATGTGGGGGAGCGAAATGAAGACACTCGGACCTGACGTCATCTGTCTCAGGCGTTCAGCTCGAGACTTTGAGGCCAAAAAGGGGAAATCTCATGGTCGAAGAAATCATCAAGAAGTACGGGCAACGGGTTGGGTATTCTCAATCGGAGCTTGAGACGTTTCATGACAAAGGGCACAGAATCAGACATGTGAAGCAACTCTCTCAAGCAGCTCCCCAATACTCAATTGAGGCCGAGGTTATTGAGGCAAAGCACTGTAATTCAGGGCATAAGAAAGGCCAAAAGCTCATTATGGACGTGGACGGTAATTTCATAACGAAACGTTGTCCCGGGAAAATGTGCATCTATCTGATTTCACAACTGACAATCCCTGTCGCGCTCATCAATGAGAGATTGAGTGAAGGCCATGACCCCAATGGTTTTCATTTCATGAGGTACGTGAGGTGCCCGGACGCGGGGGTTCACTGCCTGGGATACGGCGAGGTGACGCTAAAAGTCCAGGCCATTCCGAGGGTCAAGTGATGGACCGATCAAAGAAGGATGTCAATCGGACACAGATGATGGTTCTAAAACTCAGGAGTGGATGAGATTCAATGAGACCTTTTATATTCCTTGTCCCCTTTTTGTTGCTCTCAGTGACTACGGCCTATGGTGGAGAGGCAGACGTCGTTAAGGTCGATGTCGAGAAAACGGGTAGCAACATCTATCGTTTTGACGTGACAGTACGTCACGAGGATGAGGGGTGGAAACACTACGCCAATAAGTGGGATGTGGTGGGACCAGGCGGTGCCCTTCTCGGCACTCGCACCCTCTACCACCCGCATGTCGATGAACAGCCATTCACCCGGAGCCTATCTGGGGTGAAAATCTCACAGGAGATTGATCGGGTGACGATTCGGGCTCACGACTCGGCCCATGAATACGGCGGTAATACCATAACCGTGGCGTTACCCCGGTGAAAGTGGTCCGATTTTGCGGCTTCACATCGCAGAAACAGATAGAGAAGAGCCGGGGAATTCATTTTTGAAGGGTGACTCCGGCTGTGATCCCCATCTCTGAGCCTCACGTGGGAATATTATGGGGGAAAGAACTATGAAAGAGAACCTGCGTGTTATGAGTGAGAAACCATTGAATGCGGAGACACCAACTGAACGTCTCCGTTCATGGATCACGGCCAATTCCATGTTCTTCTCAAGGAACCAGGGCGGAATCATGAAAGAGCCGATTCCTCTTTCCGATTGGGACCTGATCATCGAAGGGGAGGTGGGAAAGGCCCTACGTCTTAATTTCGATGAGATCATCCGCATGCCGAAGACAATCGTGGCCAATACCATTGAATGTTCCGGTAATGGCCGTTCACTCTTCAAAGAGAAGGCCTCGGGAAATCCTTGGACCACTGGCGGAGTGGGAAACGCAGTGTGGGGTGGCGTTTGGCTGAAGGATGTGCTGGAAAAGGCACGGCTAAAGGCGGGTGCCAAACACGTGGCCTTTGAAGGATTGGACGAGCCCCTTGGGTCCTCCGGGATCAAATTCATCCGGAGTATTCCGGTGGAAAAGGCGATGTCTTCGACCATCCTCGCTTATGAGATGAACGGCGAGCCCTTGCCTTTGGAGCATGGGTATCCTGTGCGGACGGTGGCTCTTGGTTGGACCGGGGCTAATTGTGCAAAATGGGTACACAGAATCAAGGTCTTGGCAGAGCCCTTTGGGGGGCACTACATGGACCGGGTCTACCGAATATTTCAGAAAGGAGAAGACCCTGAATCAGGAACGGTCGTGACAAGGCTCAATCTCAAGTCCTTCATCACCCAGCCCCTGCAGGATGAAAAGGTTTCGACAGGGCAAATCACTATACTTGGTGTTGCGTACGCCAGCGATGCCAATATCGAGCGCATCGAGGTATCGGTCGATAAGGGTAAGACCTGGAACATGGCAACATTGATCGGTCCCCATGAGCGGTTCGCCTGGAGGCACTGGCAGTATGTATGGACGGCGACAGAGAAAAAAGACCATACCTTGCTGTCACGAGCGACCGATTCTGATGGCTATCGACAGCCGATGAACGGCCACTGGAATGTCTTGGGTTACGGAAATAACGGCATCGTGGAACACGCTGTGACCGTCCATGTGAGATAATTGGCCCGGGCCGAACGATCCAGGACGAGGATCTTGAGAAACACGACTTGAAAGGGATGAATTATCATGAAACCAAAATCCTTTAGCAGAGAAGAGCTGAGATCGATGCTTATTCGGAACTGGATGACCCATGATGCCTTATGGTACGGGGAGGCGGCCGCACGGTTCGGGATGGCCGAGGCCAGCCCCATGAATCTCCGGGTCTGTAGAAAGTTAGGAAGAATCGAATGCGGGAGAGTAATGAAGGCCGTCGAGGCCGGATCACCGAGAAAGATGGATGAATACCGAGACCTGTTTGAAACGGTCTGGCGTGTCTTTGTTCCTGACTTCATGGAATTTAAGGTCGAGTACCCAGGGGACGACGCACAGGTTTTTCACATCTCAGAATGCTTCGCTCATCGAGGCATGGAGAAAGCAGGGACCCTAGCGGATTACGAGTGTGGAATTTTTGAGAGGATCGAGGGGTGGTTCGATGCCATGGGCCTGGATTATTCCCGGAAACCCGATCTCAGTCGCTGTCTCAAGTTCAGGGGTCAGGAGTGCACGGTCACGGTGAATTTCTCCTTTTGACAACGCCATGGAGGTAAGAATGAAGGGCTTGGGCGGTTTGATCGGCGCCGCTTTTTGCTTTTATCCAGTTCTCCTTTCCGCACTAACCGCCACCCTCCCCAAGAGATCACGGCATACTATGGGGCCCAAAACTTTGGCGTTGCCTTCAGTATTCCTCAGGAGAGGAATGCCCTTGCCGATTACCCTTCGCCAAAGGACCGTCCTGATCATCTTCGATCAGAACGGTTGAGACGAGTCCACGGTCATATGCTGGAGCTCGAATCTCGCGAGTTGGACATTGATCCAGGAATAATACTGTCGACGGGCTCTCGGGAGAGAGAGCTTATTCGGCCAGGCCTCCTGCACATAGAGAACATACTTTCTCGCCGTGATGGGATCATTGTCCTGGCAACTATCGTTTACGGAATGGATCCCAGGACGAACGCCATGCTCGTCGCCCCTTTCGAAGGGGGAAAGATGGCCGAATTGCCCGGGGCCGTCGTCAGTCCCACGGCAATCTCATATCGGGAAATCCACGAGTGGGTAGTTCGGGGTGGGCGATGGTTCATAGAGGACGCTCGTGTGGGCCAACTCGATCAGAGATGATGGGCTCACGGCCCGAATTGTGATTCGCGAGTCATGACACGGTTTTGGACCACCCCTGATCGCTTCATAGGTGCCTGAATGAGAGGAAAGGAGATATGACGATGAAACCGGATCTTCCAAAAGGGCCCTTTTGCCAGAGCTGTGGCATGCCGATGGAAAAGCCAGATGATTTCGGTTCCAATGCCGACGGTTTCAAGGTGAACGACTACTGCCGTTTCTGTTTTGACAAAGGGGCATTCACGGACCCAAACATCACGATGGAGCACATGATTAAGAGGGTCTCTGTGTTCATGTCGAAAATGAATGACATACCAGAAAGTCAGGCGCAAACAATGGCCAGTGAGTTCATTCCAAGGCTCAAGAGATGGCAATGACCCGCAGGTTGTGAACGCGATTTTCAATATGAAGAAACTGACCGATAACGTTTTTCTGTTGGGCAATCGCCACTTCAACTATTTCATGGTTGGAGAAAGAGAAACCGCCATTGTTGAATGCGGGGTGACCGGCGGGGTTGTCAGTTTAGAGGCTCAGTGGTCACAGCTAGAAAGTAAGCCCAATGTCAAATACCTGGTCGCCATGCACGCCCATTTCGACCACGTGTGTGGTATCCCCAGATTGCGAGAATTCTTTCCCCAGGCGCAGGTACTCGCCAGCGAAAAGGCTCAAAAGGTTCTCGCTAAGCCTAAAATTGTCACCAGTTTTTTCGACCAAGATGGAAAGATGTCTGAGACTCTGGTTCGGGATGGCATCCTATCGATGAAGTCGCCGCCTCAGAAGCCGACCAGAATTGAAGTCGATCAGATTATCAGGGACGGTGATGTCATAGAGCTTGCGAATGACGTGAAATTGGAGGTTATGGCAGCACCCGGTCACAGTCCCTGTAGTGTGGCATGTTACCTGCCCCAGGATCGAGTCATGTTTCTGTCTGATGCAGGTGGCTTCCAGATATCGGACGAAGACATCTTCCCCATATTCTTTCAAGGGTACGATAGGTATGTGCAGACCAACGAGATTCTGATGGGCTTTCCAACCCGGGCCCTGGGCCTCCCCCACGGAACGATCTGGGGTGGAGATGAGGTGAACCTCTTCTACCAGCGAGCGTTAGAGTCCGCGAGAACGGCGTTCGATAGTATCCGGACCATGGTGAATGATGGTATAGATGAAGAAACGATGAAAGGGGAACTGTTTTCTCGCTATTACCGAGGGGCCCTGAGGATTTACACTCCCGAAAACATCGATATTTGTTTAGAACTCCTTATTCGACGGGTTAAAGAGTGTCTGTAAACGGTGCCTAGCCCCTTGTCCTGTTTGTCCATGATCTCGATTATTCCCAGTGAGGGGATGGGATCGTGGCGACTGCCTCCCGGCATATCTCATCCATAGCCCTGGCCATATTGACGGCTCTCAGTGAAAAACCAGCCTGGAACAGTCCAACTGCCAGGGAGACAGGATCGAGAGCGATCCGGACGGTGTGGTCCCGTCGCGTGTCTTTGAATCGCCAGAGGGTTTCACCAGAGGAGGTGGAGATCATTTCCAGTCTGAGACCTGCAGCCAATTGGGTGTATAGGATGCCATAGATGTAGTCGAGATGAACGACCTCCCCGAAGATAACACCATCCACGGCCAGCAAATCCCCCAATGCTTCAGGTCTGACAGCTTTGATGGCATCCCAAGAGGTCAACCCTTCTGCTTTGAGCCGAGCGTCAACGCGGCTGGGATGGATCATTTCAAAGGGTAGCTGAGAGATCTGCCCGTAAAAGGCAAGCCGCATCTGTTCGGCCAGCGGCGTGAGGGAGTCCTCTTTTTCGCCGCTCAAATCGAGGAATAGTTTCTGACTTCCCATCACCCGGCCTTCTCCGACGAGGCTGCGAAATGGAAGGACAGCGATGATTCGAGGTGGATTGGTCGCAAGTCTGGGGTGAATGTAAAGCCTCCCTGAAGGATCTAGCTCATAAAGACGGTCAACACTGGTTTTGGTCTTACGGGGTGCGCAGGAGTTGACGGGGAGTAGGAGCGGAAAAACCAGAAAGAGCAATAGGGCCGTATGGCAGCGTTTCATCGGCTCGATCACATCCAGGCAGAAAATTTGGGATTAACCTTCATTATACAATCTCATAGAGTCAGGAGCGACATCAAATCGATAGTGAAAAGGTCTATCCTGTAAGGAACCAGGGGTGGATCGCGTGCCGCAGGGGGGCCATGTGTCGACTCAGACGAGGGATTTGGGGTTGAGAAAACGGATAGGGCCCTACCGTCTCGTGGGGTCGCACGGCTAACCTGGACGTGTTGCCATTGGTGCCCCTATCAGGCTAAATTAGAATTGCAAAAATCGGGGAGGGTCTATGGCTATACCAAAACTGAGATCGAAAGACATTTTCAATAAACTCTGGTGGCTCCACGACTCTTTCTGGCACGCCGCGCTTGTCAGGGAAATAGGAACAGATTGTGCCAACCGTCTGAACCTCGAGGTTACTGAAAAGATATTTCGGATGCTCACCCTCAGGCTTCTCCGAGAAAAAGTCATTCAGAAACCCCGCTCAATCCAGGATCTGATGGTCATTTTCAAGACCGTATGGAAGAACGCTTTTTTTGATGATCTTTACATCAACGAGCCTATCGAATTCAAAGAAAACACGGCGATCTGGACGGGAACCCGATGTCATGCCTATGATTCTGTCAACAAGGCCAACATGTCAGACGGTTATAGGTGCGGCTGCCAGGGTTTGAGAGACGGAGTGATGAAGGCCCTGGGGCTCAAGCCCATTCACGAGATCGAGGAGAGCCTCGTGAAAGGGGATGGCCGATGCGTCATTAAAGTCACTTTTTCTCCGGAGGAACAAAGATACTCCGTGAATTCTGTTTTGACCGGGTGAGGAGAAAACCTTTTGAGGGTGCCAACCAGGGTCTCGCTATGGGTAATAGAACAAAAGAGAACCTGCTAGCCTTACAATTTCACACGCTCACCCGCGACCGGTGGATAGATTTTCAGAGGCTATTTGGCGAGCGCGGTGCCTGTGGTGGCTGTTGGTGCATGTGGTGGCGGTTAAGACGCTCTGAGTTTGAGCGCCAGAAGGGCGAAGGCAACCGCAGAGCAATAAAGAAGATTGTCGATTCTGGCGAGGTGCCTGGTATCTTGGCATATGCTGGAGATGACCCTATCGGCTGGTGTTCGGTGGCACCTCGTGATCGTTTTCCGACTCTAAATCGCTCCCGGATTTTGAAAAAAATCGACGAAAAACCGGTTTGGTCCATTGTCTGTTTCTTCATCGACAAGAAATATCGCAACAAAGGACTCAGTGTCCATCTCTTAGCGGCGGCCATCGGCTATGTCAAAGAGAGAGGAGGAACCATTCTCGAAGGGTATCCGGTTGAGCCCAAGAAAGACAGAATGCCCGCCGCCTTTGCCTGGACAGGGCTCGCTTCGGCCTTCAAGAGGGTTGGCTTTGTTGAGGCAGCTCGTCGTTCAGAGACCAGACCAATGATGAGACTCTCTATTTCAGAAGAGTCGTGAACAGATAGTTCACGCCCTGTGGACAACGAAAGGGACCGGTCAACATGGGTCGGATCCGACTAGAATTACCAAAAGGGTTTGAATTCTCTACGGAGATTCCTGTTCGCATAAATGACATCAATTATGGCGGCCATCTCGGTAACGACTCTCTCCTCTCTCTGACCAACGAGGCTCGCCTGAGATTTCTGAAGCACAATGGTTTCAGCGAGTCGAACATCGACGGAGTTAGTCTGATCATGATCGATGCAGTCCTTGTCTATAAATCGGTGGGGTTCTACGGGGATATCCTAAAAGTCGAAGTTGCCATGGATAACATGACGGGATATGGGTTTGACCTGATCTACAGAATCACAAAAAGGGAAACAGGCAAAGAAATCGCCAGAGTGAAGACTGGTCTTGCCTTCTTCGATTACAAAAGAAACACGGTCGTGAGAGTTCCAGAGCGATTCAGATCTAATTTTGCGTCGGAATAACCATTCCATGGGGACTCGTATTGTTCGAAGCTCCATGAGAAACCTCCTCACCCAAGGCACGCCTAATGCCGGCAGTCAACCGTGCGGAGGGTGGGGCTGCATGATTCAATAGAGAGGAGACAGATCATGAGGAAAACCGGACTGAGCCTTTTTTATTTGGCTGGATACCTGTTGGTCGGCGGAGTGGGCTTCCTCGCTTTTCCGCAAACGGTGCTTACCTTCTTTTTTTCAAACGGAAACTATAGCAACGTGATGGTCCGTCTGGTCGGCATCCTGATGTTATCCCTCGGAATACTTATCGTTCAGCTAATACGGCACAAAGTCGAAGCCCTTTACAAGACCACCCTGATCGTCCGCACGATCATTCTAATCGCTCTTGCGTCGTTCTATTTTGCTTACAGAGACCCGCTCATGATCGTCCTCTTCGTTATTGTGGGTATCGGTTTTACACTAACCCTAACCAGCTACCTCCTGGACCGTACGGCGGCAAGCTAATTGCATTAAGCCGTCACCAATATCAATGTCCATTGTGTAGACAGATCTGGTGTGCCTTGGGTGGGCATCCCGTGTCGAATTTGACCCGCCGCTTCGATATGGAAAGAAGCGAATCTCTCCGGGCTACCTTTTGTGCATTCTTAAGAGGAATCAGAAGGACGGACCTATGGCAAGAATCGTCTATGGTGTCTGTGGCGAAGGATCGGGCCATTCATCACGTTCCAGGGAAATGGTAACCCACCTTGAGAAGAGCGGTCATACTGTGAAAGTGGTCAGTTATGACCGTGGCTATGAGAATCTCAAGGACACTTTCGATGTATTCGAGGGTGAAGGGCCACGAATCACCAGCTTAGATAACCGAGTCTCGATCATTAAGACCTTTACCGATAATCTGCGACGGCTGCCCGAAGGCCACAAGAAGCTGCAAGCGCTGCGCAGGGAGATTTTCAAGGAATTCCGACCTGATTGCGTCTTTACCGACTTTGAGCCAATGACCGCCTACCTGGCCAATCACTATGATTTGCCTCTTGTGACTGTAGACAATCAACATCGGATACGCTATATGACCTATCCTTGCCCGACCAATCTCATGGCAGATCAGCTCGTCGCCGAGAATGTGATCAGAGCCGTCGTTCCACGACCCGATGTGTCTCTCGTAACGACGTTCTACTGCGGCAAAGCGAAAAATGATCGGACCTTCTTCTTCCCACCTATCTTGCGTCAGGAGGTCCTTTCACTAAGACCACGTCGGGGAGAACACATTTTGATCTACCTGACGACGGGCTTCGAAACATTTCTCGAAAAACTCGGGTCTTTCAAACGGGAACACTTCATTGTCTACGGCTCCGGTGAGCAAGGTGAAGACGGCAACACGACTTACAAACCTTTCAGCAAGGAGGGGTTCCTCTATGACCTCGCCACGTGCAAGGGTGTCATGGGGACTGCCGGATTTACCCTCATGACCGAATCGATGTATCTGGGAAAACCCTACCTGGCCATGCCCATGCGAGGCCAATTCGAGCAGGAACTCAATGGTCTTCTCCTCGCACAGCTCGATTACGGAATGAACCTCAGACGGGTCAGCCACATGGCCGTCGGTAGTTTCCTGTACCGCCTGCCCGACTTCGAAGATCGATTACAAGCCTACAAGTCTGCTGGCAACAGCGCGATTACGGGCAGAATCGACGAACTTCTCGCAGACGATTGTGCCCTCGCCCGAGAATTTCACCGCAAAAGGACAAGCCAGTCCTAGACCAGAAGCTGGAATCCATACCTGTGGCTCGTGGTGACGCTGTTGTATTCTTGGTTTGTCATGTGGGGTGTTGAGAAATTGAAACCGTAGTATGGTGGCTCTTCAATTCTGGGAACGAGGAAGCCTACCTCAACAGGGAAACCTGCCGGCCCCTGACCAAGGGAGTTGCCTTTCCCTCGGTCTCTCGATGGGACAGGTCATCTGATTAACGCCAAAAGGACGTGATAGCTAAAGACTGTGAGGTAGATGAAGATGATAGAAACGATAATGATTCTCACGAACAAAACGTTCTTGTAGATGCACAGAAGAAAAATGCCGAAGGCAGTGAGAACATATTTCGTGGCAAAGAAGTAGATATTCCCATAGCCAAGGAGAAAATCCATAAAGGGGTTTATCTCGCGGGCTCCCCTTTCGACGTGATAGATCGTAAAGTAGGTATCGAAGACCGAGAGCAGAACAATAATGAGAAGTGCGACAAGGAGCTTATGGCCGTAGCGGTCGACATAGACATGGGTTTGTTGATCCCTTTCCCTACGAATCACAGAGCGTCGGCCGGTAGCAATATACCGACTGATGGGTTTCGTCGTCCCCTGGCGACGATCCTCTCGGTTTCTTCTGTCTTGTTTGAACTGATCCATCTTTCAGCCTCCAAAAAACCTAGCAAAAACGGTTCCACCGATTCAAAGGACTGCGGGAAATAGGATTGCCTGAAGATTCACCACCCTGTTGATAGAAACGCCGAATTAGGGTAGCTTTGGAAGACGGGACAAAATCTACCGATGAATGAAAAAGAAAAAACAGGAAAACTCGCCTTTACCTGCCCCGTTTGTGGGAAAAACACCGACCGGCCCGTTGAGGAGTTCAAGGAGGGGGCTATCCTCATCTGCCCCTTCTGTAACCTCAAGCTCACCCTGCACGGCCATATGTGGGAAGAGGTCAAGGGAGAGATCGAGAAACTGGGCGCCTGAACCGATGGATGGCGGGTGCGAGGGAGTGTCTATACCCAGAGTATGGAGGAGATCCTGATCGGTTGTAAAAGACGGATTATCCTTATCGGCTTCTGTCTCCTGTTACTGAGTTGCAGCCGTGACCCCAATACGGCACCAGTCCCGTCCGGTGTCGAAATGATATTCTGGGAGGATCAGTCGTGGGAAATGGGTGGCGGCACAAGTCGTCTCACCCTCTGGGTGGATGGCCGATCCGAGGTCACGGTGGTGCCCAATGCATCATTCCGCCACAGTCAGGCCAAGATCCAACCACGTGAGGGCTGGATTATGAAGCAAGGAGCGAATGGTCGCTATTTCGTTCGACCAAGCGTATTCCCGGGTGAGGTTGCCAAAGAGAAGTTCACAGCGGCGCTCGAAGCAGGTATCCATCTACTGAAGACGTTTCAACCTCAGTATGTGGATGGTGGCGGAACACTTGTGGGGGTGCAGATTAAGGGGAAGCTAAAAGAGACCGTCATTCCGATGTTTGACGATTCGAAAAAAGGTACACTCAATCACAAGCGATTTCTCGCTGTGGCGCAGATACTCTCCGACTTCGAAAGGCAGCCCTTCGACCTTCCGGATTGAAAGGACGCCGGGAATAGAGACCTACTTAAGGGAGCTAGGCAGGAAAGCAATGGGCGGCAACAGGGGTCTTCCGAGGATTCTGACGGACCTTTCCTATGAGGATTTGGCAAGAATTGATGTCGCCATGGAAGGAGACTGGAACGCCACGGTTGTCACCGTGTGGTCGCGGGAGAGGGGACTCCTTGGATTCTCGAGAGTGTCGCGATCTCACCCGACCTACAAACCGAGTTTGGAACTCTATTTCGAAGACACCTGGGTAGGCATTCATTGTTTCAAAAGAATCGATAACCAAAACGTCTTCGATGAAGAATTGGCTATCAAAGTGATTGCATCTGTGGAAAAGGCATCCGGTGTCCAACACAAAGGTGGAGGAGATACGTGAGAAGGCGTAACAGAGATCTCCAAGAAACAAATGGAACAGCGAACATGACCAGTGGGGATCCCACCCCCCGAACAGATTTCATCCGGGAGATTATTGACGATGATTTGAGGGCGAAGAAGAATGACGGTCGAGTTGCTACCCGGTTTCCACCGGAACCCAACGGATATCTCCACATCGGACATGCCAAGTCGATCTGCCTCAATTTTGGGATCGCCGCCCAATACAGGGGCACCTGCAACTTGCGATTCGACGATACCGACCCAAGCGGTGAAGATGTTGAATATGTGGAATCGATCAAAGAAGACGTCCGATGGCTTGAATTCGATTGGGAAGACCGGCTGTTCTATGCGTCGGACTACTTTGATCGACTCTACGCTTACGCGATTGAGTTGATCAAGAAGGGAAACGCCTATGTGTGCAGTCTGAGCCAGGAAGAGATCAGACAATACCGCGGCACTTTGACCGAACCGGGCAAGGAGAGTCCATATCGAAATCGGTCAGTCGAAGAGAACCTGGACCTGTTTGAACGCATGCGGGCAGGTGAATTTGAGGAGGGTACCCATGTCCTGCGCGCCAAAATCGATATGGCCTCGCCAAATATCAATATGCGAGATCCGACCCTCTATCGGATCAAAAAGGTCCCTCATTACAGAACGGGCGACAAATGGTGCATCTATCCCATGTACGACTTTACCCACTGCCTTTCAGACTCTATTGAGAAAATCACACATTCTATCTGCACGCTCGAATTTGAAAACAATCGCCCCCTGTACGACTGGGTTCTCGACCATTTGGATGTCGACTCCCATCCCCAGCAGATCGAGTTTGCCCGTCTCAATCTAAGCTACACCGTTTTGAGCAAGCGACGGCTAGTCGAACTGGTGGAAAAAGGACACGTTACCGGGTGGGATGATCCACGGATGCCAACAATCGCCGGTATCCGAAGACGAGGGTACACACCAGAATCGATCAGGGACTTCTGCAACCGAATCGGCGTGGCAAAACGGGATAGTGTCGTCGATATCGCACTGCTCGAGCATTGCCTCCGTGAAGATCTCAATCGTCGTGCGCCTCGCGTCATGGCGGTGCTGCGTCCACTGCGTATTGTCATTGACAACTACCCGGAAGAACAGACCGAAGAGCTCGACGCGCCCTATTACCCGGAGGACCCCAGCAGGGGATCACGGAAGGTCCCCTTTTCTCGTGTCCTTTACATCGAACAGGACGATTTCCTGGAGGAACCTCCGAAGAAGTTTTTCCGGTTGGCTCCCGGTCGTGAAGTGAGGCTGCGCTACGGTTACTACATCACATGCACAAGCGTCGTCAAAGACAAAAAGACCGGTGACGTGGTCGAGGTGCACTGTACCTATGATCCCGAGACGCGGGGGGGATGGGCACCAGACGGGCGCAAAGTCAGGGCAACNNCATGGAGAAGGGTAGCACTCACTTTACGACCTATCTCAACCCGAATTCTCTTGAAACGCTCACGGCACCCCATGTGGAACCGAGTCTGGCAGGCGCGGCGCCAGGAAGCCGTTACCAGTTCGAAAGGCTCGGCTATTTCTGCGTCGATCCGGTCAACTCGTCAGATGATTCACTCGTGTTCAATCGGACCACCACCATACGAGATGCCTGGGCCAGGATCAAGGAAAAGGAGAAGGGTTAATCGGCAGCAATCGTCCGGGCAATCGGATAGAGATCAAACCTTTTCACCCCCAGACTATGGCACGCCAAGACAGAACGATATACCTGGTTCGCTCTTTTGGAGGCGACGGTTTAATGCAGGTGGGGTCGCAGCGTCATCGAAGGCCCGAGAGTCCGGATCCCGGACGATCGAGAATCCTCTTCCACCCCTTCACATCCCAGAATTATGGCATCATCTCACCCCGTCCCAGGGCAACCAACTGCTGAAGACTCCATTCTCCCGATTTTTCCATGTGGATCATGTGCTCGATAACCTCGCGGACGGACCATTCTCCCTCTTTGGGGTGTTCGTCTACCAGCTCTTCGGGATAGCCCAGACATCGAGCAATCAGCGACGCGGCCGCCACATAGAGCTCAGCGGCAAGCCATGCCGCCTCTTTCCGGTCGTATGGCGTGAGTGCCACGATATCACCTGTTGATTTGCCTGATCTCATCATCTCGGTGTTGAACTGATCCCCTCCGATCTGCCCCTCATGGACGCGATATTCCTCGATGGTGTACCTGGTGGCCGCCCGGAGACTCGTTCGAAACTTTCTTCCCTTGAAGTCCAACTCTAGAGGTCGGTTCAGATCCTCATCACTGCATTGCAGCAGCGCGTCCACCATGGCGTCGACCTGGTCTTTGAGCTCATTGAGCTGCTGACGAAATGAAGGGCCCATATACCACCTCCTGGAGAATGTAGTGACGAATCATTGTAACACCCCGGTTGCAGGATTACGACGCTAATATTGTATGATCGCGATTGCCAAGAGCCTATGCTCAGGACCTCATCTCTTTCTATCTCTCAAATCCCCAATCGCCCCTCTGTAATCCCTCGGCCTCGGCGTGATAACCAGCCCTGCGCCCCTTGAAAAATGCAACGATCTAGATTATGAATTGAAAGACTCCCAGACGGACGGGGGCGAGACAAAACGATTCCAAGTTCCTTTGGAGGGCATTCATGAAGAGCGTCCTTTACTTCTATACCGGCACGGGTAACTCGCTCTGGGTCGCCCGCTTGATAGCTCAGGAGCTCCAGGACGCCACGCTGCTTTCGATTGTGGGTGGAAACACTCACCCCGAGGTCCCGCAAGCAGATGGGATCGGTCTTGTCTTCCCGGTGCATATCTGGGGACTTCCTCCCCGGATCGTGGATTTTGTTCGGGAGTTTCCTGTTTCTCCTTCCACCTATGTTTTCGCCGTGGCTGTGAATGCCGGGCAGGTGGTAAACAGTCTCCTCCAGGTCCGGAATCTCTTGTCTGCGAGAGGGATCTCCCTTTCTGCCGGTTTTTCGGTGATTATGCCATCCAACTACATTCCGTGGGGAGGTCCAGGCCCACAAGAGGAACAGCATCGACGTTTCGATGAGGCACGGGAAAAAGTATTAGGAATCGCTCAGGTCGTTCGCAACCAGGAAAGCCCCCCCCTTGAAAAGGGGCCACTCTGGCAGCATATCCTCTTCACCCCACTCAACCGAATCCTTGTTCATCTGATCCGGCGCATGGATAAGAGCTTCTGGGTAGATGAGAAGTGCGACCAATGCCTGGTATGCGAGAAGATATGTCCAGCCCGCAACATCCAAATCCAAGACGGCAAGATCTCCTGGTCGCACCGATGTGAGCAGTGCTTTGCCTGTCTCCAATGGTGTCCCCAGGAGGCGATCCAGTACGGAAAGAAGACGCCAAAGTACGAACGCTATCATCACCCGGACGTGTCGGTGAAGGATATGCTCAAGTCCCTTCACGGTTAAAAGGCGCATACGCTAACCGGATATTCTTCCTGCCGCTAGCAGGTTAAGGGCGGCGCCCCACCCTCGAGATCCTGTCCCATCAATACCTCTATGGCCAAAATGCTGGCAGGATGATCTGAAACAAAAAGGGTTTCGCTCGATCTGAGCCAAACCCTCTTTTTGGCTGGGGGACCAGGATTCGAACCTGGGTTCACGGAGTCAGAGTCCGTTGTCCTTCCACTGAACGATCCCCCANNTCCGTTGGAAGCCTCGTGGGAGGGGTATTCAGTCCAAGGTTAGATTCCTGGTTCTTACCAGGACCAGACGGTATAGTAGACCGGTCGTCTTCAATTCTCAAGGATAATTTTCCGGTTTTTGCCAAAGAGGCTGCACGCTGCGCATGCAGCGGTGTCCCAGGTGGATCAATTTTCTGGTCTCTCCCTGTCTTACAATTTCTGGGGGCTCTTGCAGAGGGCATCTCCACCAGACTAAACTAGATTAGAAGGTCCCTTCTCACGATCGTTGTGACGGCAATCAACGACGTGGATCCCTGCGCCAATCGTTGCACAGGGGGTTCTATCACTAAAAGGACTGTTCAAGGTATCCAATGGAGCATTTGACGTGAAAACCAACGATAAAATGAAAAAGGCGACTTTCGGAGCAGGCTGCTTCTGGGGGATCGAGGCGGCCTTTCGACGAGTCTCCGGGGTTGTGTCGACCTCAGTTGGGTACATGGGAGGCACACTAGAAAATCCGACCTACAAAGACGTGTGTTCGGACCGGACCGGACACGCTGAGGTCGTGGAGGTCCTGTATGATCCTGCTCGGGTTTCCTACGATGACCTTCTGAAGGTTTTCTGGGAGAATCACGATCCAACAACCCTGAACAGACAAGGGCCGGATGTGGGCACCCAGTATCGGTCGGCGATTTTCTATCACAATGATGAGCAGAGGGTTTCGGCGCAGTCTTCAAAGGATCGCCTTCAAGAATCCGGTCGATTCAACAGCGAGATCGTGACGGAAATCACCCCCGCGTCGCAGTTTTACAGAGCGGAAGAGTATCATCAGCAGTACCTTGAAAAACGAGGTCTGGCCACCTGCACAATCGGCTGAAGAGCGCGGATGGGTTTATTCTAAGAAGAGAATCGGCAATGAGAGCGCAGTCCCTCGAAAAAAATCGTGACGCCGTGCAATTCGATCTGAGTCGAGGCTTTCTGCCTCGAGAAGATCCCCTTGTGCGACTCCCTGGAGCATTCGATAGATGGGAAGACACAGCCAAGAACCTCCCGAAGATACTCGGCACCGGCAGGATCAGGCAGATCGTGGGGAGTCTGCCACCTTTTGAGGTATCCAAACTCGCGGACCATGGTGAATTTGAGCGGGCTATGGTGGTTCTCTCTTATCTTGGACACGCCTATGTCTGGGGCACGCCCGATCCTCCATCTGTCATCCCCAAGCGACTTGCCGTGCCATGGTATGAAGTCTCAAAGCAGCTTGGCCGGCCCCCCGTGCTGTCCTACGCATCCTATGCCCTGAACAACTGGACAAGGTTTGATTCTGACGGTCCAATAACCCTTGGAAACATCTCCCTCACACAGAATTTTCTCGGCGGGCTGGATGAGGAATGGTTCATCCTCGTACACGTTGATATAGAAGCCAAGGCTGCCCCCGCCCTATCGTCTCTAATTCCCGGACAACTGGCTGTGAAAAAGAGAGACGCCGCTGCCCTAGAACGCCATTTGGCCACGATCTCATCTTCCCTGGAGGCAATCTGCCAGACGCTGGACCGGATGCCCGAGAACTGTGACCCCTATATCTATTACAGGCGGGTGCGGCCATACATCCACGGCTGGAAAGATAATCCGGGACTTCCAGAAGGACTCATTTACGAAGGCGTAGAAGAGTACAACGGGAAACCCCAGAAGTTCAGGGGAGAGACAGGTGCCCAGAGCTCGATTATTCCGTCTCTCGATGCCGCGCTCGGCATTGTGCACAGAGATGATCCACTGCGAACGTACCTCATGGAGATGCGTGAATACATGCCACCCAAGGACCGCGATTTTGTTGAAGCCATTGAGCGTGGTTCGTCATATCGTCCCTATGTCGCTGAGAACACTGGAAAATACCCTGCCCTGCGGGATAAATACAATACATGTGTCCGGTTGATTGATCGTTTCCGGACGAGGCATCTCGAATATGCCGGACAGTACATCCAAAAGCAAAGCCAGCAGCGTGCCTCGAATCCAACCGAAATTGGCACAGGTGGGACGCCTTTCATGAATTATCTCAAGAAACACCGGGACGAAACCTCGACCCATTTGATTTGAGATTGCGTCGAGGAACAGATTAGGGAGATAAACAGATGTCTCTACAAGAAAAGCTCGACGCAATGAAAGCCCGTTTTGAATCGCACACCCCACCATACGACAAGGTGAGTCAGGAGATGATCGATGTCATGCACAGGGCCACAGAAGACCTCCGCAATTCACCCATCGTCGATGGGGCTCTAAAGGTGGGAGATCAGGCTCCAGATTTCACGCTCCCTGACCCAGAGGGCAAGCACGTCAGCGCCAAAGATCTAATTGCCAAAGGGCCTTTGGTGGTCACCTTCTATCGAGGCATGTGGTGACCTTACTGCAATGCAGAGCTAGTAGCTCTGGAGAAGGTTTGGCCGGAAATCAGGTCAGCGGGGGCGACCCTGATCGCAATTTCTCCACAACTCACAAGCCACAGTCGTCAGACCGTCAAGAATTGGAATCTCAACTTTGACCTGTTGAGCGATGAGGGAAACCGGGTCGCCCGACGTTATGGATTGGTCTACCAATTGCCGGACGATCTGAGAAAGGTTTATATGAAGCTCGGCGTGGACCTCGAAAAATTCAATGGCGACGATTCGTGGACCCTTCCCATGCCAGCGAGATATATCATCGACCAACACTCGACGATTCGAGTTGCTGATGTGAGTCCTAATTACACCGTCCGGCCGGAGCCAGAAGAGACCGTGAAAGCCCTAGAGGTCATAAAACGCTCGTGACGCAGACAAATCGAAAAGGTCTTGTCCATCATCACGACAGGCTAGAAAAACCAAGTCCGAAAAAAAGAGGGAGAGATATGTTGAGAAGAGTATGCTTCGTCCTCGTCATGGTCTTTGCACTTCTGATTGAGGCACGCGACGGACCGGCCTTTTTCTCCCGTGTCATCCGGGAAGATGGCCGGACATATATTGTCGACAGCAGAGGGGAACGATGGGACGTCACCCAGGCCGAATCGATTGGCTTTAAGCCAGAGGGGTTTCAGTATGGACTGGGCAGGAATGCCTTTACCCCTCTCGACGATTCCTATCTGAGCGAGAATACAGATGGGGTGTCTCGGCGCCTGCGGGTTCTCGGGGTTGTAAACGACACCGAGGCACAGGCTTACTCCATCCGGCGACTCGGGGGCCACGAGATCGCCAACAGCAAGATTGGATCACAGGCGATTGCCGTCGGTTACTGACCCCTTGTCAACCTGGCGGCTGTGTACAGCCGCGAGATAGACGGTCAAACCCTGACACTCGTTCCCTCAGGATGGACTTACAACAGCACCTTCGTCTTGTATGATAGGGAAACCGGGAGCCTCTGGTACCCGGACAAAAAGAGCCTGATGGGCATCCAGGGCACGTACTTCAAAAGGCGGCTTCCTGAGATTCCCTCTGAAGACACGCAGTGGGCAAAGTGGCAGGAACGGCACCCAGATTCTATGATTCTGAAGTGAGCCCATAAGGCATCCAGGGAGAGCACCTGTGACCTCTCAAGGGGCGTTCCTGAAATCCCTTTTCGCCTTTTGCAACCGTTTTTTGATCGATGTAAGGCTCACGGTGTCAAACGATGCCCTTGTGCTGTTGACCGACTCCACCATGTCAGCAGGCTCGGTTGACAGGATCACCGAGGCTGATAGAAGTCGTGAATAAAAACCCTAGAGAAAGGTTGCTATCATGACATATACAGGAGAAACAATAAGAACTGGAATTAGTTTCGGCTCTGCCCTGGCAATCGTCATATCGTGGTCCCTTAACAAATCCGTCTTATGGGCAATAATCCACGGCGTACTGTCGTGGTTCTATGTGGTCTACTATGTAATCATCTATTGACTCCCATTACCCTCTCCAACCGAGAGCGGGGTTGAGAAAGGAACGAGCATGCGTAGAATCTCGAGAAGACAGTTCATCAAGAAGGCAACCATCAGTGGCGCCACGATCGCTACATTTCCGATGATATTTCTACCGAGGGCACAGGCAGTCTGGACGCCCAGAACGACCGTGCATCCGAATGTGGACAATCTCCGGGTGGTGGGCATCACCGATCACAAAATGACGACAGCTGTCGAACCGGTCTCTTCCTGGACAGAACAGGACCGGCTTGTCGCTACCGAGGTGGTCTGGGAGAACATCGACAAGCTCGCATCTGCGCTTGTGCAAACGCCAGATCCCGTCGAGGCCTGGCGAACCATTTTCATCAAACCTCCCAAGAAATCATGGTCTGATGTCACCGTGGCGATAAAGACCAACAACATCTCTTATCAGCACACCCGCAGTGCTGTCATGGCCAAGATTGTGCACACATTGACGGACACCCTTGGCGTCAAACCATTCAACACACACATTTACGACGCTGTTGATGGCTACAGTATGAGTCAATACACCCCCTTTGTCGGCCTGCCAGAGGGAACAAAAATAGAGGATGAATGGGGCGGAATCACCACGACAACAAGAGTGCCGGCACCCTGGAAGAATTCTGGAGGCAAGTCGAGGTGCGTTAGACATCTCGTTGATGGATCCGTAGACATTCTCGTCAATATTGCTCTCTGCAAGGGACACAGCAGGCGGTTTGGTGGATTCACCATGACCATGAAAAACCATTTGGGCACCTTTGCTCCGGGTCCCGCTCACCAGAACGGGAGTTTCGACTACCTCCTCGCCATCAATCAGACACCGGAGATTCTGGGTAGAATGGATAAACGGACGGGGAAGGTGCTCTACCCTCGCCAGCAGCTTTGTCTCATCGATGCGCTCTGGGCAAGTGAAGGCGGTCCTGGAGGTAGGTCGGATAGCCAACCAAACTTCCTCGCCATGGGCGTGATGTCCCCGATTCTTGACTATCTCGTCGCGACCACGTTACGGGGCGAAAGACTTGGTTGGGAACCGAACATGAAGGCAACTCGTCGAATGTTGACGGAATTCGGGTATGAGGAAGGAGACCTTCCGGCCGGTGGGAAGATTATAGAGATCTGAAAGGGAGCGACCACCGACGGCCGACAGCGGACGAAAGAGGATTCGAGACGACGGCATGAGGGGCAAAAACAGCGTTCTCTCTCTCACGATCACAGGAAGCGGAAGCAGATGCTATCCTCTGCTCAAGAATCTTTTTCCGACAAATCGTTCAGGACAAAGCATTAAGGTTTTGTTTGAATTTTTCGCCCTGTTGCCTTTACTGATTTGTGCAATGGTCCGCTGACAGCTGACCCCCGACAACCGACGACTGAGTTAAGGAAATCTGATGCGACGTTGTGAATGGGCAAAGACCGAGCCCTCGCTCTCCTATCACGACACGGAGTGGGGGGTGCCGCTCCACGATGATCGGAGACTCTTTGAATTCCTCGTTTTGGAAGGCACCCAGGCTGGGCTGAGCTGGGACATCATACTGAAGAAGCGGAATAACTACCGGGTGGCTTTCGACAGGTTCGATCCACGCCTCGTCTCCCAATATGATGAGCACAAAACAGGCGAACTGATCGCCAATCCAGGGATCATTCGCAATCGGCTCAAAATCACGGCTGCCATTCAGAACGCGAAGGCCTTCCTCACCATTCAGAAGGATTTCGGCAGTTTCGACGCCTACCTATGGCGATTCGTAGGCGGCCGGCCCAAAAAGAACAGGTGGCGGACGATCCAACAGATCCCGTGCAGATCGGCTGAATCCGACGCGCTGAGTAAAGACCTTTCACAACGAGGCTTCAAGTTCGTCGGCTCTATCATCTGCTACTCTTTTATGCAAGCCGTCGGATTGGTGAACGATCACACTGTAGACTGTTTCCGGTATTCGGAAATCGTGTCACTCTCAGAGGGCAGACGGGACATGTGAAACCTCCTGACCCGACCCCTCACGGTAATTCCGAGCAGATTCCCAGCCAATGATGACTCTTTTTCTCGTCCTACCCCACTGGTAGTCGCTAACCACCCCGGTTTTTCGAATGACCCGGTGGCATGGGATGATATAGGCAACAGGATTGGCAGCAACCGCGTTGCCGACCGCCCGTGCAGCGGCAGGCACCCCAACGTATCTGGCAATATCCTCATAGGAACAGACAAAGCCACGAGGAATCCTCAGCAGAGCGTCCCACACCTTTATCTGAAAGTTTGTTCCCCGCAGCAGCAGGGTGAAGGAGCGTTTACCATTTTTTGTATCCGTGGAAAAAATGTGGTCAACCAACGGTTTTGTTTTTTCTGCGTCCTCATTCAGTTTCGCCTCCCTCCAGCAATGTCGAAGGATCGCCACCGCCTCCTCCCGCCCAAGGGAGTCGACAAAGGATAGGCCGCAGATCCCTCTTTCCGTAACCCCTATCAGGCAGTCGCCAAACGGACTGGGATGAATCCCGTAAGAGATTTGCAGACCGGATCCCTTAGCCTTGAATTCCCCCGGGGTGACAGCATCAATGGCGACAAACAGGTCGTGCAACCGGCCTGGGCTGGACAAGCCCGAGTCGTAGGTAGCATCGAGAACTGTTCTCGATTCATCGAGGAGTCCTCTGGCATGCTCAACCGTGAGAAACTGTAAATACCGCTTCGGACTGATTCCAGCCCACCGTCTGAAGAGGCGCTGAAAGTGGAAAGGACTCAGATTGACGTGGCCAGCCAGTTCATTCAGGTTTGGCTGATCGAGATAGTGACCCTGGAGATACTCAATGGCCTTTTCAATTCGCCGATAATCCGTTAACATAACTGAATCTTACCTCGCTTTCTAAGTTTATAGTGATTAGTTTAACGGCTCGGGCGAGTGAAAGCCACCCGATTGTTGCTTTGTTTGGAATCTTGAGGATAAATAAAGGGTTATCGCTTCATGAGGGTCCCTGGGGCAGACTGGAACATTGTTTGAGGTCCTTTGATGATTCTTCTCTGGCTCGCCGGACTCGTGAGGCCTTGGGTCGCGCCACAGCCATCCCGGTGAGCCCAGCGAATCAGAACCCTCCGTATTCCGGCAGAGGATAAGAAAGGAGTAAAAGACCATGGAATGCCACGAAGTGGATTACAAAATCATCGGTGATGACATGCAGATCGTAGAGATAGAACTCGACCCTGGCGAAACAGTAATCGCCGAGGCAGGGGCCATGAACTACATGGAAGACGGCATAACCTTCGAGGCAAAGATGGGCGATGGATCGAAGCCGGACGAAGGACTTTTAGGGAAACTCGTGAATGCAGGAAAGCGGGCCCTCACCGGCGAGTCGATCTTCTTGACCCATTTTACCAATGCGGGCAATATGAAAAAGCGTGCCGCTTTTGCCGCGCCCTATCCCGGTAAGATTTATCCTATCGATATGTCCAAAATTAAGGGAGACCTATATTGCCAGAAAGATGCATTTCTCTGCGCTGCCCTCGGTACCGAAGTGGGTATCGCTTTCACGAGGCGCCTCGGCACCGGGTTTTTCGGGGGGGAGGGATTTATCCTCCAGCGCCTCCGCGGTGATGGAATGGCCTTCGTCCATGCGGGGGGAACGGTGATTGTCAAGCAACTAAACCATGATGTTATTCGCGTCGATACTGGATGCATTGTGGCATTCACCTCGGGTATCGACTACAATATTCAGCGTGCGGGCAGCCTGAAGTCAATGTTCTTCGCCGGGGAAGGTCTATTCCTGGCAACCTTGAGAGGAAGGGGCTCTGTGGTGCTTCAGAGTCTTCCCTTCTCCCGGATGGCAGATCGAATTCTTCAGCACGCCCCTTCTGCGGGCGGCAGACGAAAAGGGGAGGGATCAATCCTGGGAGGCCTGGGCGACTTGATCGACGGCAGGTGAGATTCGAGATGAGAGACCATCGTATGAAAGAGAAGGCTTTTCAGGATTGCTATCCAGACAGCTTGAGCTACTGGGATGGTGACGAGACCGTTTGCACTTTCTATCCTGAACCGTATCACATGGCCGTTCCTGGCTACGTTCACGGTGGATTGATCACGTCGCTCATCGATTGCCACGTTACCGGCACGGCTGCGGTTGCAGCATTTCGGGACGAGGGAAGATCGATGGATACGGCGCCACCCCTGCGGTTCGTGACCGCTTCACTCCATGTCGAGTATTTACGCCCAACCCCACTTAATGGACCAATCAAGCCCCGGGGACATGTGAAAGATTACAAAAGCCTGAAGGTTATCGTATCCGTCACGCTGTCAGCTCGCGGAAAGGTCTCTGCGCGGGGAGAGGTCTTGGCCATACGGATACCGAAACATCTAATACCGGATAGCAGCTAAAACGCTGAATATCTATATCGACGAACCTGGTGCCCACGGTTATGGTCAGTTCAGCAGGACCTTTTCTCTCTAACCACAGGGTAGATCTCTTGTGTGCCCGATGGGTGAGGACAGCATAGTTACTCCTGAGAGATCTCCCCAATCATGAAACGAAAACCTTCGCCAATGACTAAGAGTTCTTCGCAGAGACCGAATCGAATTCAGATCGCTCGGAACTGGCTTCCCCGTTATACCGGTATGCCACTCGAGAAATTCGGCGATTACATCCTGCTCACCAACTTCCATTACTACCTGAGGAGGTTCTCTGAAAAGTTCAATTGCGACATTTACGGCAAAGACAAGCCGATGCAGGCCGCCACAAACAGGGATGGACTGACGATTATCAACTTCGGAATCGGTTCAGCAAACGCCGCAACCGTTGTGGACCTGCTCAGCGCTCGTCAACCAGAAGGGGTTCTCTATCTTGGAAAATGTGGCGGGTTGAAAAAATCGACTGAGATAGGAAACTTTATCCTTCCGATTGCCGCTATCCGAGGTGAGGGAACAAGCAACGACTATTTTCCGCCCGAAGTCCCCGCACTTCCGTCCTTCAAATTGCACAAGTTCGTCTCCCAGAAGATCGTGGATCACGGCTACGAGTATCGAACAGGCGTGGTCTATACGACGAACCGGCGCCTATGGGAGCACGACAAGAGATTCATCGACCGACTCACGCAAATGACCTGTATTGCCATTGATATGGAGACAGCAACGGTTTTTGTCGTCGGCCACCACAACGAGATTGCTCGGGGTGCCCTGCTGCTCGTCTCTGACATCCCGATCACGCCCGAGGGAGTCAAGACTGAAAAGTCGGATCTCCGGGTTACCGAGAAATGGTCTGAAATCCACCTCCAGATCGGGATCGAGGCAATGACGGAAATCGGCGACAAGGGGGAGAAGATCAAACATTTCAAATACTAACATCCCCTATGAACATGGACCGATAGAAACACGACCTCCGGGGGTCACAGGGAACGCTCACGGAGTGGTCTGGGTTGTCGACGGATCCTCTCGCGAACAGTTCACCTGAGAGGAATCCCGTTACCCTGTCGATAACCCTGGCAAATCCACTCCGTCGGACATGGATCTCGACGTGCGAGGATCTCCATTGAACGAAATTAAGTTTCACGGGTATTTCCCAGGTGTCGTCGGCATGATTACAGAAGTCCATGCCGTCTACTATCACCAACACTGGGGTTTTGATGTGACCTTTGAGACGCAGGTCGGCGAAGAGCTCTCAGAGTTTATTCGGGAATTTCAGGAGGACAGAGACGGGTTTTGGGTTGCGACCAAAGGCGGACGGTTCGCAGGGTCCATCGTCATAGACGGCCGGAATGTCGCCACAGAGGGGGCACGCTTGCGATGGTTCATCGTTATTTCAGATCTACAAGGCACGGGAATCGGGAAGGCCCTGATGAACCGGGCCGTGAAGTTCTGTGAAGAAAAAGGGTACAGGAGAGTCTATCTGTGGACATTCAGGGGACTCGAGGCAGCCCGGGCAGTCTATGAGCAGCACGGATTCCGGCTCTGTGTGGAAAAGGACGTCTCCCAGTGGGGACAAAATCTGAAAGAACAGATGTTTGAATTGAGCTTCGAGGACTAGGGTATGGTGAATAGCGAGGGCAGTGTAGATGGAGACTCCACTATTGGTGGTTATGGCGGCAGTCTCGGCGTTTTTGCACATTCGTGCTGAATACGGTGGGGCGCGACATCAGGTCTATGTCTTCAAACCCCTTACGATTACTCTCATTATTCTCATTGCCATACTGGCAGGGACTCCGGATTCTTCACGCTATAGGCTTGCTATTGTGGCGGGTCTCGTCTGTTCCCTGGCCGGCGACATATTCTTGATGCTCCCATCGGATCGATTTGTCGCCGGACTTCTTAGTTTTCTCGGTGCCCACCTTTTCTATATAGCCGCATTTACGTCGGAGATTGGCTTCCGCTTTTCACTATGGTCGTCGATCCCTGCCGCCATTATCGGTGTCTCTATGTTCGCCTTCCTCCTACATTACCTGGGGAAGATGAAGCTCCCCGTACTGGTGTATATGGTCGTCATACTGGTCATGGCGTCCCTGGCGTGGGAGCGTTGGACCTACACCGGACAGGGTGTTGCACTGTTTGCTTTCTTCGGAGCGGGGTTCTTTCTGGTTTCGGACTCGGCTTTGGCCATTAACCGATTTCGAGGCCAATACAGGGCCGCACCTGTTTTGGTATTGGGTACATATTTCGCCGGGCAGTGTCTTATCGCCCTCTCGACCGGGTAGAACCTCTCTTCATAGGGGCTCTGCCCAATTGAAAAGACAGGGTATACAATCTAGAACGGAGACCACCAATGAAACCGAAAACCTGGAAGACCCTCTCCAGCAGAGTGGTTTATGAGAATCCCTGGATGCGCCTGCGAGAGGACGTGGCCGAGTTACCTGACAAGCGGACTACCGTTTACGGGGTAGTCACCTTTGGTGATTGTGTCGGCGTTGTGCCCTTTATCGACGATGGCCGTGTCATGCTCGTTCGTCAGTATCGGTACGTCCAGGGCGAAAACCACCGCTGGGAGATTCCGACTGGCGGGGTTAACGAGGGAGAGAATCTGGAACAAGCTGCCCAACGGGAGCTGGCCGAGGAGATTGGCTATCGCGCGGGCCGGCTTATTCATATCAGCAGCTACTACACGTCCAAGTGTATCTGTGACGAGACGGCACATCTTTACATCGGAGAGGATCTCGTCCGAGCGGACGCCCCACCAGACGAGACCGAGTTCTTAGAACGGCGCGTCTTCACGTTCGACGAGGCCTTGCGGATGGCATTGGAGAGCGAGATCATGGACAGCATGAGTGTCGTCGGACTGCTACTCGCGGCCCGACGGAGCGGAAGTTGAATCTGGGAGGTTGCCTTTTGTCATGACGATCAAAATTCCTATCTTTCAGGTTGATGCATTCTCAGGTCAAGTCTTTTCAGGGAACCCTGCTGCCGTCTGTCCACTGGAAGAATGGCTGGACGACGAGATTCTTCAGGGGATCGCCCTGGAGAACAACCTCTCAGAGACCGCTTTTTTCGTCTCTGAGAAGGGTGGGTATCACATCCGGTGGTTCACCCCTGCTGCTGAAGTCGAATTGTGTGGACATGCAACTTTGGGATCCGCCTTTGTTATCCTCAACAAATTTGATAAATCAGCCACCCACGTCTCCTTCCGATCACGAAGCGGCGTGCTCACCGTAGCTCACGAGGGGGATCTCTATGCCATGGATTTTCCTTCGCAACCGCCTTCTCTCTGTGAGGGTCCGAAAGCGTTACTCCAAGGACTTGGCAAGGAGCCACTGGAGATTCTACGTTCTGAGGATTATCTGGTTTTGTTTTCGAGCGAGCATGAGATTCGGGAGTTGAATCCAGATATGCGGATGCTCATGGAATTGGGTCAACGTGGCGTCATTGTTACCGCTGAGGGAAATGAGGTCGATTTCGTCTCCCGTTTTTTTGCACCCAAATTGGGTATCCATGAAGATCCCGTGACAGGGTCGGCTCACTGTGCGCTCACTCCCTATTGGTCGAAAAAGCTGAACAAAAAAGAGTTACACGCCCGGCAGGTCTCAAAGCGGGGTGGAGAGTTATTTTGCAAGGATCGAGGCGATCGGGTTGTCATAGCGGGTAAAGCCGTTCTCTTTCTGGAAGGTCATATCCTTGTTTAGTCAATCGATTCGTCGTGACTGAAAAAGCCTCTCTTTTGCGTGCACGACGAAAACCTTGTAGAACACGGAATGAAAAATCAAACCATTCGCCAGCGGATCATATCACTCCTCTCGGAGAGACCTCACGGTATCCGGGATTTGTCGAAGATCCTGCAAATTAGTGAAAAAGAGGTTCCAGAGCATCTCGAACACGTTGCCCGTTCTGTCTCCTCGCAAAAAAAGAAACTGGTAACCTTACCTTTCCAATGCTTCACATGCGGGTATGTTTTCACGAACCGCAAACGGTTTACCAGGCCTGGACGCTGTCCCAAATGCCGGGGAGGGCCAATTGAGGAACCAAGATTCCAGATCACCTGAGGGACTCCTGGCACCTGGCAGACGGTTTGCCGTGAGGAGTGTTCCATCCTCATAAATAGAACGATTAGATGAATGGGAAATGGTTGGGGTGAATCACACTCAGGCGGGGACACTTAGGTGTTAGAGGGAATCAAGGACCTATTCGGACATCTCCGAGGACGTCAGGTCTTCCCCCATCAATTCTCATTCATTCTGGAGTCTCTTCTTCGGAGGATCCTCATCAGCCCCACCGAGGTGGCAGATCGTCTCCATCTGGTGGAGAATTCAAAGGTGCTAGAAGTTGGAGCCGGATCCGGCGTCTTCAGCGTTGAGGTCGCACGCCGCATCCCCCACGGCTACCTGGAGATTTTCGACCTTCAGACAGAAATGCTTGAGAAGGCTCGACAGAGGATCGACGCTGCCCCTCTCTCCTGTCAGGTGGCCTATACCCAGGGGAATGCAAGCCATCTTCCCTTTCTCGATGCAGTTTTCGACGTTGCCTCCCTCGTGACTGTTTTCGGCGAAGTTGCCGAGCCCCGAAAATGTCTCCAGGGGCTCCACCGTGTCATACGCCCCGGTGGACTCCTCTCGATCACCGAACACCTCCCAGATACTGACTTCTCGACCTTCTCCCGAATTCGGTCGATCGTCGAAGCAGAGGGCTTCTCCTTCACGGAGCGGTTCGGATGGCCATGGTGCTATACGGCAAACTTCCGCCGACCTGAGTATCAAGGCAAATCAGAGATTGAAGGGAGTCTGAGTCGATGATACCAAATAAAAAGTCTTCATCATTACCGGTGTCAAGTCGGTAATTGGATATGCCACAGCCCTTCGATTCGCTACCGAAGGTGCCAGACTTGTCATGGTTGACATCGAGGATGCCTCTCGGGAGACCAAAAAGGTAACCACATAGGGGGGAAACGCGGTTCTTCGTGCTCGATGTGAACAGCGGGAATGGTGTATTAAGTCTATAGGGAGATCAAAGGATGAAACCCCATCCCCTGGGCTGGGTGGTAGAGCCCTTCGTGAACGATCCGTCCTATCTTGAAAAATCGATGTTCGGATGCCGGCGGTGCTATCTGCAAGGGCGGCTCATACTGGTCCTTGCTTCACGGAAACAGGAACCGTGGCAGGGACTCTTGATTCTCACAGCGAAAGAGCACCACCTCTCCCTGCTGCGTCAATTCCCAGAATTGACGGTCCACCCTGTGATGGGAAAATGGCTTTACCTTCCCGAGAGCCTAGAAGACTTTGAAGACCTCGCCTCAACGATCGTCGATCTGATTGTTCAGAACGATCCTCGTATCGGGGTCGTTCCGAAATCGAAAATTGGAAAGTTGGAGATCAGGGAATTCTCCTCTTCGTCGGTTGAGGAGTAGAGAAAAGGCCTGTCCTTCTCGGATGACCCTCAAGGAAGGACGCAAGACGCCGTGCTAAGGCAAATCTCAATATGTCACGGGCGTCTCCTATCTTACAACGACTCCTTTTCTTTTGAATATACTGGGTTGTCCCGGGCCCTCGGATCGGTTCTCGATAGACTTTGTGATCTTGTGAGAATAAGTGGAATAGTGTAAGAATAGTTAATATCAGGATGCCTTTGTCTGATAGGGCCGATACTTGTCATGGAGCGCCGCAGGGCGGGGCTGGTTGACATTGACATTTTCTACCACATTGTGGTAGAGGCGGATTATCCATGGCCCGACTCTGCCAGTGACGCGGCGCATTTCCTGGGCTGGGTGGGCGGAAGGTTGGTGTTCCCAGAAAGAAGTCATGGAAGCGATTTCCCCTCCGAGTAAGACGAGATTTTATGTCCGCCTTTTCTTGATTTGGATGATCCTGGTCGCTCTGGGTCTCTGGGTGGAGTATTGGATCCGAGGAGAGATAGGAATGGGGGCGGAAGTATTGAAAATGGCAAGAGGTGAATGGGGACGAGGCATCTTGTTTGTCGGTGGGATTCTGTATATCGTGTTGCTGAGTATTCCCTTTGTGCCAGGCGTGGAGCTTGGCCTGTTGCTCATGTGTATTTTTGGAAAAGAGGGGATTGTTTTCGTCTATCTGTGCACTGTTGGAGGATTGAACCTGGCTTTCTTGATGGGCCGGTGGCTGCCGAAGAACAGGATTGCGTCGTGGATCGAGAAGATAGGGTTTTCTCCGTCCTGCGAAGAGCACTCTGACGAGATTGACGAGATGCTGGGTCACTCGATGTTTGGCCAAAAATTCCGTCACCACTGGCTTGGATCGTATATACTGAAGTATCGATATGTGACGCTCGCTGTTTTGTTCAATCTCCCGGGCAATTACATTCTCGGTGGAGGGGGCGGAATTTCTCTTGTGTGCGGAACGAGTAGCCATATTTCGTGGAAACGGTTTTTGCTGACCGTTGTTCTGGCAACTTCTCCGGTTCCCCTTCTTGCCTTTTTCGGCTTCCTTCAACTCGAAGCCTTTCTCAGACCTTATGGTGTGACCCTTTGACGGTGTCTAGATCCAAAGACGGAGGGAGGCGCATATGAGCTCTTTTCTGAGTACCACATGCGGATTAGGGGGAATCAAGGATCGGTGTCGGAAAAGCCCTTTCCTCTGTTGGACATTCGGATTGGCGATAGTCGTCGGGGTGCCTCTCGGGGTGATTGTGGCAATCACAAGAGGGAGCCCTCTGGCCGGTCTCGGGAGTCTAATCGCTGTCGTCGTGATTGGACTGTTGGTCTGTCGCAAAGAAGTTATTGGAGAATATAAGGAAAGAAAGGGAACATCGGCATAAGACCGTATCGGTGCGACACCGAGCAGAAATCCCCCCGTGACCGCAGGCGGCATACTGGACAAAATTCGCATACTTCGCCTGAGAGAAACCCCGTTACCCTCCATGATGCCCTCCTTCTGTGGATTGTTTCGACACCTATAAAACAAGAGGATTCTGAAAACCAAAAAAAGAGGCGTTTGAAACCGCCTCTTTGCTCAATTCTGAAAGCCGGGCCGGCCGCGGACCCATCCCACGGCCGGCGTTTTCCCATTTCTCGATCACGTCAAGACCAGGGTGATTTTAAGGACCGTTTCTTTCTCATTCTGTGGGACTGGGAACTGGATTTTCGTGAGCTTTCGAGCAACACATTGTTCGAGGATATTGTCTTTCTTTTGACTCTCATCCATCTTCACTTTTACGACCCGACCGTGTCGATCGATCACCAGCCTGAAGACAACCTCACCAGTCAATCTCGACTGCCCCTGTACTTTCGATCGGTAGCACTTGTCAATCGAAGCAATATGCTTCCGCAGGACCTTTTCAACCCCATCCCTGGACAGGCGGTCGGTCACAGCAATTCGTGCGAGTTGAATCTGAATTTCCTCTGGCCTCGGCCTCGAGACCGCGTCTTCAGACGCGATGGGCTCCCGTGTGTAAGCCCGACCTTCCCCCTCGAGTCCGCTCTTTAGGACCATTTTCGGGGAGGAGGGAACGACCGCCGTGTGCGCTTTTTGAGCAGCAGCTCTATTTCCCACGGCGTAATCGGAAACCCCCTGTGGCAGGGGAAGGGGCTGTTTCACGGTGACCGGTTTGCCATCGTGGAGACGAATCTGAGAATCGACGGCGACGAACGATGTGTAGGCTGTCAACAAGTTGTAGGTGAGACCAAGATTGGTGACCTCCTTGATTCGTTCATCCTGGGGCTTCAATCGGTTGTAGTCGGCGAGTATCGCAATCCGGTGACGGGCCCACAGATAGCGGAGTGCCGAATTGGCCTTCGAGGGTTCACCCTTTGTCACGTCAACCTTGTGGACAAGGGGCCGGGCCCCAGTGATTCCTCTGAGCTGAATCGTGCCCACCGGTCTGCCACGCCATTTGCCGAAGACAATAACGGGACGTTCAGCCAACACGTCAGGAATGCTGGGCGGCTCCACATCGTAGACCTCGAACTTCCCATAGTCGACCTGAATGCCGGTCAGCACGGGAGACTGAATGAGTTTTCTGAACTTCTCAGCCTGCTGCGGCGCCTCCTCGGGCTTGGTGATGACGAAAGGTTCGCCCATTCCAACCTTTGCCATGCCTTCGATGATATGGCGATTGACGCTCGATCCAATCCCGAATGCAAACATATTGGCATCCCCAAGGTTATTCCGAATCAAATCAAAAGCCTCTTCCTCAACACGAACGTACCCGTCAGTGGCAATAACAACCGTGCGCGAATATCCCTCGTTTTTTGGCAGGGCGAGAGCCCTTTTGAGTGCAGGTAAGAGTTGTGTGCCGCCGCCCCCGCGCTGACGGTCAATCACATTTATGGCATTGCGGATGTTTTGCGGCGTGGCAGGCAGGGACTGTGTTGACATAACGGATGAACTGCCGGCAAATAGGAGTACATTGAACCGGTCGGTTGGGCGGAGACGCCCGATCAAATCCTTGAGGAGCTTCTTGGAGATGTTGAGGGGAAATCCGTGCATGGAACCGGAGACGTCGACAATAAAAATGTACTCTCTGGACGGAATCTCCATCTCCCTCACCCGCTTTGGAGGCTGCGTCATGAGCAAGAAGAAATTTTCTTCGGCGCCTTCAAACAGAAGCAGCCCTGTCTGGATCTTGCCGCCAGCTAGCTGGTATTTCAAAATGAAATCGCGATTGCCTCCATATTTCTCTGCCGGGTCGAGCCCTATTGAGGCGAAGGCTGATCCTTCGTAGTCTATGTCGACCTTGTGGGACGTCGAGGTTGCGTGTTGGATTGGAAGACCCGCAGCGAGGTTGACGTTAATGTCAAAGGTGTAGGTTGGAGCTTCCCCCTGATGGAGATAGGGGTTTTCCACCCACTTATCCCATGGGGAGGCCTCTTCGACTTTCTGGTGTGCATAACGCGGCCCGACAACGGTTGGATAAACGAACTCGTAGAGCGCGTCGGTCGGAACGAGTAACTCGGTATACTTGAGCTCTACCGCAATGACGTCTGATGGGAGGATATTTGCCACATTCATCTGAAAAACGTTGGGTCTGTGCTGCTCGAGAAGGGTCGCACTTTTACCCGCCCGTTTTGCTTGTTCATACTCGAGCCGTGCCGCGTCACGCTCGCGAATCTTGGCAATTATAGTCCGCTCTCCGATGGTCATCTTCATCCCATACACGGCGGCTCTTGTGGACGCTGGAAAAACATAAATCGCTTCAAGGGGTCTCTTTCCCTCATTCTCGTAGACCTGCGTCACAACGACATCGGCAATGACCCCCGAGATATTCACCTGGACCGATGTCGATTTCAGGGGAAGCCTGTCGATCTCGGAATCGTCACTCTTCACAAAAAAATATGGTGAGAGCGTTCTATCCGCACTCGCTTCCGGTTGGCCGTAGGACATTCCGTTCAGCAATACGAACACAGCCAGGACTAATACGGTGAAGATCCATGTTTTTTGCTTCATCTTCTCTACCTCCTTGAGTGGTTTCTGTGTCCTTCGCTGCCATTAGACAATCAGGAGGTAAAAAAGTTCCCAAAAAATTGATGGGGCTGACGTGGGGACTTCACGAGTGGGCGTGAATTACCGGCGGGTTCTCTGAACCCTTCACTATGGAACGATGAATCTGATTCGAATTTGAATAGGCTCTTTTCCTTCCTCAGCGATGGGGTGGGGTGGGGCCTGGACGGCAGCCAGTTGTTCAAGTTCTTTAAGAAACGACGGGTACTGGTCGGCGGGTATCTCTGCGTTGATCGATTCTGGCAGATCGGTCTGGTCACGGTATTCTATGTCGATGACTTTTCCCCCTGTCCGATCGATCAGTCTTTGGATCCTGGACAGCAAATCATCGAAATTCGAAAGGAACGAGTCGGCTTCACGCTCGAGTTGTGCCCTTTCTCCGTGTTGGGCGTCCGCGGCGGCTCGCTTTTCCTTCTTCATCACTTCTCTCTCTGGAGCTGCACTCGGCTCAGCCGGTGCGGCTGAGCTAGGCTTTGGGCGAGGCGTGGCGGAGGGGACTTTCTCTTCACTCATCATCAGCCCTTCCTCAGGTACCCGGGCTGTCTCCATCGGCAAATCGCGGGTATACGCCCTTCCGGCGACTTCTTCTCCTAAGAGCAGAACCAACTCAACCGTCTTTCTCTGTCTCTGTGGTTGTTCTGCTCCGACCTTCCTGACGGCAGCCTTGGGCTTATCCTGTTTTTCCTCGACGATGGCGTCAAGCGTTTCACCCCGACCTTTTTGTGCTGCCGTGGTCGGTGCCGATCGCTCAGGAGCCGTGGCGACTCGCTTCTCCGGCTGTTGAAGGTTCGATACGTAAAAAATCAGGATCGCAAGTGCTGCCACTGTTGCAAATTCCAATGGGACCTTTATACGAATCGGGACAAACAACACTCGCATCAGCTTACCAAAGGTAAACGTCGGCTCAAGTCGTTCGTGAAGTCTATCCAAAAAATCCTCTGGCGCTCTGACCGATTCCAAGGACCCCAATTCACCGACCACCGCTTTCAATGAAACCAGCTCCGCCTTACAGTCATCACACCGTGACAGATGATTGTCGACGAGTGTCTTTTCCTTTTCATCGAGAACGTCATCGATATATTCTGATAGGAGCTCTTTAATCTTGGCGCATTCCATCTATATCACGTCCTTCAGCTTCTCTCTCAGGTTCACCCTCGCTCTGGCGAGTTTCGACTTTACCGTGCCAAGGTTAAGACCGGTTATCGTTGCGACCTCATCATAGGATAGCCCTTCTATGTCGCGTAAGGCAACCACTGTCTTCTGATCTTCAGGGAGCGAGTTTATTGCCTTCTTGATAAGGGTCAATCTCTCTTTTCTTTCAAGCTCAACCGCTGGGGATCGAGATTCATCCCTAATTTCAGTGGAAACAGCGCTTGCCTGTACCCCACCAGGGTTACTGAGGCTGACCATCCTCTTCTTCTGCCGGTACTCAGAGGATTTCAATCGATTCTTACAGGTATTGACCGCAATCCGATAGAGCCAGGTCGAGAATGCGGATTCGAATCTGAATTTCCTCAGCGATCGATAGACCTTTACAAAGGTCTCTTGGGCGGCATCGTTCGCCTCTTGATAATCATCGAGGAACCAGTGGCACAAATTAACCATTTTATCCTTGTACCGAAGAACTATCCTGTCGAATGCGGCCCTGTCTCCTTCCAGAAAATTTCGAACGTTTACCGCATCGTCCTTGGATGGTCCCGGTGAGTTTTCTCCCTTCCCGTTCATCTATTTAGACATCCCTGGGGACGAAATGTTCCATCGATCGGTGAGATTTGGTCTGGATCTCGTGTCTGCCGTAGAAGACGAAGCGTTTCATCCCGTTCTGCTGAGAGAAATCTTCACAATCAGCCCATGTCTTTGAATACGGAATAGGCGTTCATGAAAACCGGAAACCCGGCGGTTGGAATCAACAAGAGAAGGGCATGCTTTATCTCCTCATCGGTTGCCCCAGCCGCTCGTGCCTTCTGAATATGGGTCTCGAGAGCTCTCGGGCTACTCATCGTTCCTGAAATGGCCGTCTTGATCAACCAGCGGCTCTTCTCTGGCAATGGTCCGGAGCTTTCATGGATTTCTTTGCCAAGTGCCTGGTGTTTCGCATAGACTTGAGGGAAATCTCTTTTGAAGACGGTGAAAACCTCGTGAACATCCTCCATGATATCCTTCCTTTCTTCGATGGGATTCTGACGGAGAAATCTGGGGGCTCCCAATTCTTTGTTAGGGCATATTATCACCATTTTTGGGTGGAATAAAACAAAACAGCGCGGGTCTTCTTGCCTTTGAGACCACGGGAAGCATCGACGGCTGGACGGTTTCGTGCCCACCGGCCTGCCATTTATGGCGAGACGCCCGTGGTGTGACCTCAAAGTTTACAAAGGGAGGAATAATAGTGTAACCTTTGGGTCACTGTCGGCCCGCGGCTCCTACCGGGCGTTCTGATATTTGTCCAGACCCATATCGTCTCAGAAAGCTTCACCCTGCTTAACAACCTCGGCAAGACTGACCCAGGTGGCTTCGGAGACGCTGCAAAAGGAGCTTTGGGCCCTTTTGATCAGCGGGACCTGACTCTCTTTCGAAACTCATACAGGATAATCAGGGTCGACAACTGTCGTGGCTTCACGTCAAAGAATTCGCCAATTCTTTTTTCCGTCGCTGACGACAAAATTCCTGGTACGGATTGTATCGGTTTCGCTCTTTGCGTATCTACTCTTCAAGTTCATTCTCATTCCTATCCGTATTACGGGATCGAGCATGGACCCGACCTACCGCGACGGACGCATCAATTTCTGTTGGACATTGCAGTATGTCCTTTCTGAGCCGGAGAGGTTTGATGTGGTGGCGGTTCGCTTTGCCGGAGACAGGGTCATGCTGCTGAAACGGGTGGTCGCGCTGCAGGGGGAAACGATTGAGTTCCGGGATGGAAAACTCTTTGTAGACGGACGGGAAATCGACGAACCGTATGTCCGTTACCCCTACAGATGGACGCTCTCTCCTCGGCGCGTCAAGAAGAACCATGTCTATGTGGTCGGCGATAATAGGAATATGCCACTGGCGAATCACGTCTTCGGACAGACCCCGATCAAACGCATCGTAGGAGTTCCATTATGGTGAAAACGAAACTCATTGTCGCTGCCGTGTTGGCGGTAATTGTCGGGATTTGGGCCATATCCCACTTTTCGGAAAGTGAAGAGAAGCGAATAAAGAAACGGTTCGATTTACTCGCCCAGTGGGTATCCAAGGAATCGGCAGAAAGCGCCTTCACCATTGCCAAAAAGACACGCCACATCGGTACCTTGTTTGCCGAAGAATGTCGACTGAAAGCCGAGGTGGCGTTACTTTCGGGAACCTATGCACCCGAAGAAATATCCAGTTACGCGGCACAGGCTCGCCTGCAATTCTCAGAATTATCCTTGCGATTCTATGACCTCAATATAGAGTTTACGCAAGAGGACGTTGCGAAGGTTATTTTGACAGCCAGACTAAGTGGCACTTCTGCGTCAGGGGAAGCCGTTAATGAGATCCAAGAACTTGTTTCTGTCTTGAGAAAATTCGACGGCGAATGGCTTTTCACCGAGTTTGAAGTGGTCGAGGTTTTAGAAAAATAGAGAGTCCCTCGGCCGTGGCGCGGGATTGCCCCCCTCCCCCCTGTCGGGAAAATGCCCCCATTGTGAGTTCATTCCTTTGGAAAACCAGCACGGGTAACGCCTCGTGGTCGTTATGTCCCCACTGAGGCTGGACAGGAGGTGGTGCGATGATCCCGAGGATCACACGGGACCGGGTCCGAAGAGATAGGGTCGAAGAAATCGGGCACCCTGACAGGGGATCCGTCGAGGCACTCACGCTGCATTGCAGAGAGGAAGCGATTTTCACGACCGTGGAGCCCATCGACACGAGATGAGCAGAGCCATCTCAACAAGGAAGCCATTTAATGTCTGCGGACATGAGTGAACAGAGAAGGATCACGGGCATCGCCCAGGGGATTTTATCATCGATGACCTACGGCTGGATGACGGTTTTTGCAAAACTGGCCTATCGGGAGGGTCTTGGAACGATCGAACTCTTGAGTTATCGCTTCGGTCTTTCGGCCCTCTTCCTCTGGATTTACTATCTGATATTTGCGAGAAAAACGATTCTGTGCAAACCAGGCCATCTCCCTATTGTTCTGGCTATGGGGCTCCTCGGATACGCAATGATGTCTCTCTCCTATTTTTACGCCCTGAATTTCATCACCGCATCTCTGGCTGCTTTGGTTCTCTCTCTCATGCCCTCAACAACGACCCTGCTCGCGAGACTCGTCTTCGGCGAACCCCTGACGTCCCTAAAGATTACCGCCCTCCTGGTCACCTTTACGGGGGCCGCCCTGGTCATTGGCTTTCACACCGGCCAGTTTGACACCAAAGGAGTCCTCCTTGTGCTTCTTGCCGTCTTTATGAGTGCATGGTTTTCGATTATAGGCCAGAGTGTTATGAAAACCACCCCCCCGGGAACGGTGAGCCTTTACGTTATTACCGCTGCTGGATTGTTTTTCTCCTTCTTACACAGCCCCTTTTCTCTCTTCGACGGCTCTCATAGCAATGAAGGCGTGCTTTATGTCCTCCTTCTGATTCTTATCTCGACCATTCCTCCAATCTTGCTTTTCCTGGCGGCGATTGAAAAAATCGGCAGCGCACGCACCATGATGCTCGGCTGCGGGGAACCCCTAATGGCTGTTATATCAGCATACATCGTCCTGGGAGAACGGTTAACAACGATTCAATTGTTGGGCGGGGGGGCGATTATTGCCGGTTTCTTTCTCGTCACCCGGATCGAATCATAGATTTGCTAGAGGGGTTTCCGCTGTAAGGGGTTTCCCTAGTTTTCAAAGAAGAAGATTTCTAACCCTCCCGTTGGCTCTCTTCTCGCCCATGGCCGAACAGGTGGGGGCGGGCTGCTGTCCGAATTGCTCTGGACCACTTGTATCGAAGTCATCTCCAGAGTATTTCACCGGAAAGGGGGAAAGGAAGCTCTGAACCAAAACTTGTTGTTCGTGGTTCGTCGTCCGTTGTTTGTGGTAAGAAAACTAAGATTTACCCATCCACGGGATTCAAATAGGGACTTGGGGTATTTTATTTCCAATGTAATGACGTGCAATTGATGCTAACAACTGACCACGGACAACCGACAACTGACAGCGTTAGGAAAAGATTTCTGAGAACTCGAGCGATACCCCGCAGATTCCCGTGGCGGAGAGCGGGCGAGAGAAGCTGGTACTTCTGCTGAGAAAAATCCTCGTAACTGTTCCGTGACTGGAATAGACGGTTCAATTTTCGACCTCGATATGCTATAGAGCCTTCGGTATACTGGCTTCTTGGCGCCACAAAATGACGGACCTCCAACCGCTATAGGGATTGATTCGTGGAAATCTCGAAAGCAAGAATCCTCTCCGGTCTCATCGTGGGAATCTTCTGCGTCTCCACAGCGGCGATATTCATCAAACTCTGCGAGGCGCCGTCTCTGATGATCGCCACCTATCGTCTGGGACTTGCCTCTCTTATCCTTATCCCATTTGCGGTCCGCCAGCGGAAAATTCAGGATGTGAGCCCGGCCACGTGGCCGTATCTCATTTTTTCGGGCGCCTTTCTGGCCCTCCATTTTGCCACATGGATTGCCTCACTCAAATACACCTCTGTCGCAAGTTCCGTTGTTATCGTATCGACGAGTCCAATATTCTGTGCTCTCATCTCTCACTTCTTTCTAAAGGAGAGGATATCCACCCCACTGGCCTGGGGAATTGTGCTTTCAATGGCTGGAACCGTTGTGATCAGTTTCCACGATCTCACCGTCTCGAAAGACTCTTTTCTCGGAGACATCCTTGCACTCGCCGGGGCCGTGTTCGCGGCAGGATACTTTCTCATTGGGAGGAAAATCCGAAAAGAAAGCGACCTGCTCTCCTATATATTCCCTGTCTATGGCGTGTCCGCCATTTTGCTGGTTTTCTTTTCTGTGGTTTTCAAGGTTGCCTTCACTGGATACAGCCTCAAGACCTACCTCTTGTTCCTTATGCTCGCCATCGTACCGCAACTCATCGGCCATTCGTCCTTTAATTGGGCCCTTAAATACCTGTCGGCTCCTCTTGTCGCGCTGGTCGTTTTGGGAGAGCCTGTTCTGTCCACGGCCTTTGCATGGCTGATTCTGGCGGAGAGCCTTACCTGGGGAAAAGTTTCTGGAGGTCTTCTGATTTTCTCTGGAATCTATCTCGCCATGCGATACGCCATGTGGACGGAGTTGAAATTGCCTGCCGGCACCTCTTAGGGACGGGCGTGGCTATGTGAATGGAAAGAGAGGTAGTCCAGCTATCGATCCAGGGGTCTTTCTGTTTCATGTTTCCCAATGGTATGGTAATAAGGGGGAGGGGCCAGCAGTCCGGTGTCGGCGTCATCCGGACTGCCGAGCCCCTGAATATGGAGTTGCTTTGGGTGATCTCTTATGGCGGATTTCGTTATCGGTATCGACCTGGGAGGAACCAATTTCAGGCTCGCCGTTGTGACCCCGGAGGGTGTTATTGGGGATCGAATGCATTGCTCCGTGGAAAGCAGCCGCGGAAAGGAGGCTGTCCTCAAGGATCTGGTGTCATCGATCCAACGACTCGCCAAAAAACAAAAACCGACCGGAGGTAAGCTTGTGGCCGTGGGACTGGGGGTGCCTGGTTTGATCCGTCCCAAAGAGGGAATCGTCACCGAATCGCCCAATCTGCCGGGATGGATCGACTTCGACATCCGGACGCCGATTGAAGCCGCCCTGGGCGTCCCCCTCGCCATTGAAAACGATGCAAACTGCTTTGCCCTTGGAGAGTTTTGGCAGGGCGCAGCCCAGAAAGCGAAACATGTCTGTGCCCTCACCCTGGGGACGGGTGTGGGGGGTGGAATCGTTCTCAATGGCGAGCTCTGGAGGGGAGCCGATGGAATGGCCGGTGAGGTGGGCCACATGATAATAGAGGCCGACGGCCGGCAGTGCAAATGTGGAAGCCGCGGTTGCCTTGAGCAGTACGCCTCGGGCACGGCCATCAGGCAATTTGCGGTAGAGGCTCGGTGGGATCGTAAAGGACACCCAGGCGACATTACTGCCCAGGATGTCTACGAGGCGGCACAGCAAGGCGATAAAGTGGCCCTCGGTATCTTTCGCAAAATGGGTCATTTCCTGGGAATAGGCCTCACCACCCTGATCAACCTTCTCAATGTGGAAATGATCGTTCTCGGGGGTAAGGTCTCTGAGGCCTGGGAATTTTTCATCCTTCAGACCGAAGAGACCNNTACGGTACCTGCTCGGCGAGCCAAGATCGTCAAATCAGTTCTTGGTGACAATGGCGGCATCATGGGGGCAGCCTATCTGGCGATGAAGAAGGCGACGGTGGCCGCATGATTCCGTACGACAAACTCTATATATACGAGATTGACGGTCGAGTGAAACGAGGAGACAATACGTTTCCCCCTGACTACATTGGAACATGGTGGGAGGGAGAACACTCCTTTCTCTTCTTCTCTCAGGAGGAGGATGGCGTCATCCAATCTCTTCTGAAAGATGACCCAGCCCTCCATTTGATCGACCGGTTCACCATCAGCTACCGGGACTGGCAGGGGGGAGATGAAATCGGCCCAATTCGGGTTGGGAGATTGGTTTTTGTGCCGTCGTGGTTAGACCTATCCCCTGTGACCGATGAGATTCTGATAACCCTCGATCCCAGTGTTGTCTTTGGAACTGGTCTCCACCCGACTACCAGAAGCTGCTTGGAAGGGGTGTGGACGCTTTATGAGAAGGAACGACCCCAAACCGTCCTTGACCTCGGTACGGGAACAGGAATTCTTGCCCTGGCTTGTGCCAAACTGGGGGCAGACCGGATTCTTGCCGTGGACTGCAACCCCCTCGCCGTCAAGACGGCAAAAAAGAACGTATCCCTGAACAAGGAGGACGGGCGAGTCGCTGTGATAGAGGGCAACGCCGAAGATCTGATCCGGGAACCAGGTGATCTCGTCTGCTGCAATCTCCACCACGAGGTGCTTGACCGACTCCTGTGCGCCGACGCATTCTTCCAGAAACGATGGAGTCTCCTCTCGGGTTTTCTAAAGAGAGAAACAGAGAATATCGTTCAAAGACTGCGACGAGAGGGTGTTTGTCCCGAGATCATTTCCAAACAAGAGCCATGGCAGACCATTCTGGGATTCAATCCGTCCGTAGAGGTCAGTCAATCCCTCTCCCATGTCTCAGAGTCGCGCGAACAGGGAATGGGGGTGTAGGCCTGTTTTCTGATGGCCTCGCCAAAAGGAGTCTACCCTGTTCCAAGAAACGGGCATTTTCTGAGATACCCGGATGCAAAACAAGCCGATTTTTATGGTATAGTTGAGTCTTTCGAAATTACCGGACGGGCCACAACGGGCCGCCGATCACCGGAGACGACAATTCCAGACCATGGTAAACGTGACTGACTTCTCCCTAACAACATCTATCAGAGGCGTGGGGGCCCTGTCCCTGTTCGGTTTAGGTAGAATCGGGCGGATGGGCGTCTTTCTCGGCAAAACCCTGTTCTACGCCGTCACGACACCCCTGAAGTTCTCCCAGGTCCTCAAGCAGATTCGGTTTATCGGATTCCAATCGACTCTGGTTATTCTACTGACCGGCAGTTTCTCAGGAATGGTGCTCGGACTTCAGGGCTTCTATACGCTGAGTCGGTTCGGATCCGCGGCCCTTTTGGGACCTATGGTTGCCCTTGCCCTTATCAAAGAGCTTGGACCGGTCCTTTCGGCGCTGATGGTAACAGGACGGGCCGGTTCGGCTATTACCGCGGAAATTGGGATTATGCGAATCAGTGAACAGATCGATGCCCTCGAACTGATGGGGCTCAACCCCTTTCGTTACCTCGTCGTTCCAAAACTCGTCGGTGCCATCGTTGCCCTCCCTTTGCTGACGGCCATTTTTGATGTGGTCGGAATTTTTGGTGGGTATCTAGTCGGGGTAAAACTGCTCGGTGTCGGGGGAGGTACCTATTTCGGAGAAATGGCCAACTACGTGGATGTGAGAGACATTATGGAGGGGATCTACAAATCTCTAAGTTTCGGAGCATTGATCATCTGGGTCTGCTGCTACAAGGGCTACCACACCGGTTTCGGTGCCGAGGGCGTTAGCAGAGCGACGACCCAAGCGGTGGTACTCTCCTCGGTTTTGATTCTTATTTGGGACTACTTCATGACGTCTATTCTTTTCTGAGGCAGTAAATGATCAGGATCGACGACATCTACAAGGCCTTCAATGGGGTCCCCGTCCTACGGGGGATCTCTCTTCAGGTGGAAAAAGGAGAGATTCTCGCATTGATCGGAGGGAGCGGATCTGGTAAGAGTGTAATGCTTAAACACATTTCCGGACTGATGAAACCCGATCGGGGGCGAGTTCTTGTTGATGGAGAGGATATGAGCCACCTTAAGGGCAAACAACTGGAAGGTCTGAGAAGTCGTTTCGGCTTTCTCTTCCAGGGTGGTGCCCTGTTTGATTCCCTCACGGTCTTTGAGAATGTGGCCTTCCCCTTGCAAGAGAAGACCACCCTGGGGGAGCACGAAATAAAGGAGAGGGTTCTCTCAGAGCTCGAACAGGTGGGACTGGCTGGATCAGAGCACAAGTATCCTGCCGAAATCAGCGGAGGAATGGTCAAGCGGGCCGCCCTTGCCCGGGCTCTTGTGAGAGACCCTGAAATCATGCTCTTTGACGAACCCACAACGGGATTAGACCCCATCATCGCCCATTCCATTCTCAACCTCATCGATTCGTGTCACAACCGCCTGAAATTTACTGGGATCATCGTCACGCACCAGATACCGAGAGTCTTTAATATCGTGGACAAAGTGGCTATGCTATATAAAGAGACCGTTCTGATCACGGGGTCACCCGAAGAGGTCCTCTCGTCCCAGGACCCGATTGTCAAGCAGTTCATCAGCGGCAGTATGGAGGGGCCAATCGATACCATTCACTACTAAGGCCTTTGATGAAACAGTGGCCAGGGGTTTGAAATGAAAAAATTTGATCTTGAACTGTCAGTTGGATTGTTTATCATCGCAGGGATCATCTGTTTGGGATATCTATCCGTCAAACTGGGCAAAATGGAAATTCTGGGAAACAAAGGATATGAGGTGCATGCATTCTTCTCCAATATCGGCGGGTTGAAGATCGGCTCGCCTGTCGTCATTGCAGGGGTTGAGGTTGGCCGGGTCAAAAAGGTCACCCTCGAAGGCTACCAAGCCCGGGTTGTCTTGAATCTCCCGAGGGGCGTGAAGATTCAAGACGACGCGATCGCGTCCATCAAAACCAAGGGGTTGATCGGCGAAAAGTATGTCGAGATCACCCCAGGAGGCTCAGAGGAAGCCATTCCTCCAGAAGGTCGAATTCGCGAGACACAGCCGGCAGTAGACTTGGAACAGCTGATTTCAAATTTCGTCTTTGGAAAGCTCTAGGAGGCATCGATGAAGGGCCTTTCACTTCTTCTTGGGTTCGCATTTCTCATTCTCACTCTCGTCACTGCCTTTCCTCTTTCAGCGGGAGAGCCAACGGAACAGATCAGAGAGACCACGGATAGGATTATTGCGCTGTTGACTGATGAATCCCTGGACGGGGATTCGAAGGAAGAGGAAAGAAGAAAGCTGATTCGCAAGGCGGTGGACGAGCGATTCGATTGGGAGGAAATGGCTCGCCGATCCCTTGCAATACATTGGGCCCAAAGGACGGATGAGGAAAGAAGGGAATTCGTCTCCCTCTTCAGCGACCTGCTGGAGAGGACGTACATGGATAAAGTCGATGACTACTCTGGTGAGAGGGTCTTCTATGAGAAAGAGACTGTCGATGGAGATTATGGCGTTGTCGATGTAAGAATCATCACGAATACGGATACGGAGATCCCCGCTGAATACAGGGTGCGAAAGAAAGAGAATGGCTGGTTGATTTACGATATCTCCATCAATGGTGTGAGTCTTGTCAACAACTACCGGACTCAATTCAACAGTATCATTCTGAGATCGTCCTATCAAAACCTCGTCAAAAAGCTTAAGGCTAAGCTCCAGCAAGACTAGAATCCTGCGATTCCACGGAAGAACCGGTTCATCTGAGTGTTGGTGCTGAATGCGTCGATCCAATTCAACAATGCCATCCAATTTACCGTGCCGAAGCCACAGGATTTACTGGACGCTCTCACTCTCTCTACTCGTATTGGTCATACTCGCTAGTTTCAGCCACGCCGGTACCCTCAAACCACTTCCTCCGGTTAGAACCTCTATCTCCGCTGTACAGGTTGACCCGGCCCTTCAGATCGCCGGGACCAATAGTACGGCCGAGCCTTTCAGTCCGGAAGAACCATTGAGAACCATTGCCGATCCGTTTGAACCCCTCAACCGCATGTTCTTCCATGTAAACGACAAGCTCCATTTCTGGGTTCTCAAACCGGTCGCTTCTGGATACAAGACCGTGGTCGCCCTGCCCTTCAGGCTGAGAGTCCGCGACTTTTTTTCGAACGCGGCCACGCCAGTTCGTATTGCCAACTGCTTGTTGCAATTTAAGATCAAGGGGGCCGGGACCGAGACCCTGCGTTTTGTCTTGAATACAACTGTTGGCGTCGTGGGTTTTTACGATATTGCGAAAAAGGGGTTCAAGATCGACACGCGGGAGGAGGACTTTGGCCAGACATTGGGATTCTATGGGATTGGACCCGTTTTCTATATCAATTGGCCCCTCTTCGGACCTTCAAGTCTACGTGACACTTTCGGTACAATTGGGAATTTTTTTCTCGATCCGTGGACCTATCTGTTCGAGTATCCTGTGGTCGTCGATCTTGCCATCGGCGCATACGAACGGGTCAACGACACCTCGCTGACCCTTGGTGAGTATGAGGATCTAAAAGAAGCAGCCCTCGACCCTTACATTGCTCTCAGAGACGCCTATCACCAAATCCGCCAGAAAAAGATTGAAGAGTAGGAACACCTGCCAAAAAATGTCAGTCCAGTTACGAATCTGAAATTCCAATTTCACTCCTGTCCTCGATATCAAAAGAAGGAATAAGAAATCCATTGTTCCCAATCGTCAAGACCGATTTTCTGCCGAAAGGATTACTCATATTCATGTTTCAATGATTCTCGTCGAAATTCTAGTTTTTTAGACAGATTTCATTGAATTACGCATCCATAATGAGTGGTATAGAACTTGCCTCATCCAGTCCGAAAACACCAGTGGAGGAGGGGGATTTATGGGACCGAGGAGTTGGACCAGCCAGGTCACCTGTCTCAATTGCAGCTGCCCTGTCGAGTGGACAGCCTTCGAGTGCCCCCGTTGTGGGCGAAATCCAAGGGAAAAGGAGCCAATCATCGAGATGTGTTTCCCCAGACGCCATCTGAAGCCACGAGCGCACGATCGGCGAGAATATCCTCGGTATGATTTCCAGGGCAAGGTTGTCCTTAACAATTCCTTCGAGGGGGAGTTAGTCGACCTCAGTCAGAATGGGGCGAAACTGAAAACCCAACTTCGCCTATTTCGCGACGAAGTCGTCAATCTGGACTTCACCATAAGGAATGTTCCTATCCAGGTCAGGGCAAGGGTAATCCATGTCAAAAAGGGTGTTCTCGATGAGAGATTCATCTTAGGGGTATTCTTCGAAACCATCGCCAGAGACCTCAGCGAATTTCTGAATCATCACCTCCAGAAGGTTTCCGAAGAGAGAATGGGGACTCAGCGTTTTGCCTGATCTTTTCAAATCAATTCGGGCACACTCGGTTTAATAGTCAAGCAAACTTCTTCACTAGGGTACGGAGAGGGGCATTCGGGTTGAGGTCGAATCCCGCCTCGTGGCAAGGCGCCATATTATGGGTCAGAAACTTCTTTCAGGGAGGGAAAGACAGATTTTGGGATGAGGCGGTGCTACAGGATGCCGTAACGTTCGAGTGCTTTTTGGGGTGAGACCATGAGTCTGTTTAAGCCGAGCTCTCCAGAGTACGCACCGTACATGATACCGAGGAGTTGCGTGAAGTAGAGTACAGGAATATCAAATCTCTCACCGTATTTATCGGCAATTTGGTTCTGGCGCATATCAAGGTTGGCGTGACATAGAGGACAGCAGACAGCGATCACGTCCGCCCCAACCTCTTTGGCCGCTCTGAGAATCTTGTGAGTCAGGTGGACCACGATGTCGGCCCGAGTCAGGGTCATACTTACCCCACAGCACTCTGTCTTATAGGCCCAGTCCAGCGTCTCCAGCCCCGCAGACCGCAAGATATTGTCCATACTCACCGGATATTCCGTGTTGTCGAATCGGCAGACTTTTGGAGGACGGGTCAGAACACAACCGTAGTAACAGGCCACCTTGAGACCGGGCAGCCGCTTGTCGACCTTGTCGCCGATTGCGTCGAGGCCAACATCCTTGAGAAACAACTCGAGAGGGTGAAAAACTCCTACCGACCCTCTGTATTCCCCTTCGAGAAGGTCATTGACTTGGTTCATCAGCTCTTTGTCGGTCTCGAGCTTTTGGTTGGCCGCCTTCATTCGGGATAGGCAGGCAAGACACGGTGCGGTCAGTTGATCAAAACCGCTCTGCTCGGCATGAGATAGGCTTATGGCAGGTATTGCGACAGAAAGTAGATGAGACGTTGCATGCGCGGAAGATGCCCCACAGCACACCCAGTCTCTTACTTCCTGAAGTTCAATCCCGAGGAACCGACAGACCCACTTGAAAGACATGTCGTAATCCTGAGCTGAGGCACTCAGAGAACACCCTGGGAAATACGCGTATCGCATCAGCTCTCCTTTTCCATCTCGCGGGCTCTGGACAACACCCGGCGGAGCTCCTTTACGCCGCCGCTTTTGTGCGGCCGAAGCTTCAGCTTCCCTTTTGTCAACATGGGCCATGCCATATCGATGTCCTTGAAAGGATCAACCATCTTAAGGTTCAGAATAACCGCCAATCCCATCTCATAGATCCGCCCGTACCTTTCCACGAGTTTTAGAAAAAAACGGTGCATAGACGGAATTTCAGGATGGGGATTGAAGTGCACCACTTTCCCGCTCATCACCAGTTCCCTGAGACCGTCAATCACTCTGACGATGTCGATGTCCTGAGGACATCGGGTGTTGCACGTCTCGCACGAAAGACACATCCAGATAGTTCCAGATTGAAAAACCTCCTGCTCCAATCCGAGCTGCAGCGCTCGCATCATCTCATGGGGCTTCAGTGTCATCTCATAGGCTGCGGGACAACCGACAGAACATCTTCTGCATTGATAACAGACATTCACGTTCTCTCCCGTAAGAGAGTATATCTCCCTCGAGAGTCTCTGAGTATCTCCTGTCAGCCCGATTTTCATCATGGTCGCCTCAAACTCTTCCGAACCTAGTGCTTCAATTCATGATTGCACCAATCTATTTTGGATAACATTTACCAACCGCAGAGACGCAGCGCCTACAGAGGACTCTCTATTTTTTGCCCATCCCGCCCCAGGCAGGGCCATGGGCAAAAACAGCCATTCTTTTCGTTTGCCGCCGTCTCCCGGCAAACGAAAAAAGAATGTCTCCGTGTTCTCTGTGCCTCTGTGGTATACCTTTGTTCACGCCAACTCCTTATCTCTGTATCTAAGAGACCGCAGGTCTGGGCAGGAGTCCCGCCATCTCGGTGATCTGGCCCATCTTATGTTCCCATTCGATCGCCATGATGTGGACCCCGTGAACCCCTTTCATCTCCTTCAACTCTTCAATCTGCTCTACACAGATCTTGATTCCCTCTTCAGCAGGCTTTTGTGCCTTTGCCATCCGATCGATCAATTCGTCAGGAATGGTAATCCCGGATACATTCTTGTTCATGTATCGAGCCATCCCTGCTGATTTCAAAGGCGTCACGCCTGCTAGCATATGAACTTTTTCGAGGAGGCCCATGTCCCCAGACATCTTCATCCATTCCTTGAACCGTTTCATGTCATAGATGCACTGGGTTTGAATGAAATCGGCTCCGGCATCGACCTTCTTTGCAAGGCGGACGACGCGAAACTCGAACGGATCACCAAAGGGATTGGCCGCCGCCCCGATGAACATTTTGATCTCTCCTTCAATCTCCGTCTCGCCACCGAGAATCGTCTTCTCATCTCGCATGGTCCGAACGCAGTCGATCAGCTGAATCGAGTCCATATCGTGAACGTTCTTGGATTCAACCTGATTTCCGAAGCTTTGATGGTCTCCTGTAAGACAAAGCAGATTCTTGACACCAAGGGCCGTCGCCCCGAAGATATCGCTCTGCATAGCGATACGATTCCGATCTCTCGTGACCATCTGAATCACCGGCTCAAGATCCATCTGAATGAGCAAGGCCGCTGTTGCGATGCTGGACATTCGAACAATGGCCGTTTGATTGTCCGTGATGTTCACGGCGTCAACGTGTCCCCTCAGAAATTCGGCCTTCTTTTTGACTACTTCGACGTCGTTCCCTTTTGGAGGACCCAACTCTCCTGTCACGGCAAACAACCCTTTCTCCAGAATCCTTTCCAGGTTACTTCCGGATTTCATAACTTCAGATCCTCCCTCACAATGGTTCTCGGCCCTCGGCCCCTGCTCTCCTTACCCCAGGCCTTGGCTGGGATGAACTGCGCCATCCTGTCGAGCTGGCCGAGAGCCTTCAAGCGGTCGTAGATCTGCTGCCAGGCACAGGGAACGTCATCACCGATTTCACATTCCCCGTCCTGAGATCCACCACAGGGACCATTGAGAAGCTGCTTTGCACAGCGCGCCACCGGGCAGACGCCGCCAGTTAGGTGGAGCACACAGTTACCACAGGCCTGGCATCTCTCAACCCAGACTCCGAGCTCGTCGGTCTCTCCCATGAATGTCGTGTTCAAACCCGGATAAACCGGAATCTCTGAGAATCTTCTCACCACAGTCTGAACGCCGACGCCACAGGCAATGGAGAGGATTGCGTCCACCTCTTCTATCTTGTCCTTCAATTCATCCACGAATTCGGGCTCGCATTGGCGGGTCGAACAGTCTTCAACTATCTCCAGTTTCTGGCCTGCTTTCTTTCGGGCCATTCTCAATGCAGAGGCAAGAATTCCGACCTCCTTTTCACCCCCAGCATGACAAACGGCCACACAGGCATTGCACCCGGCAAGAAGGATTTTCTTATGGGCTTTTAGGATGTCGAGGATTTCGTCGAGGGGTTTCTGCTCGGCTTTTATCATCGATCTATACTCCTTCCTAGAAGGCGACTGGAGAATCCGTTTCCTATCATTTGACAGGGCTGGGACCGAGCTTTCTCAAATCGTCGAATTTCTTACGAACGGTCTCGGCAAACTTCGCCCCGTTGTTGGTCGCCAGATTGCACAGGTCCAGCCTCTCCTTTTCAAGTCCGATCTTCTCCATAATCCCGGAGACGTAACTCATCCGAGCCTTTGCCCGGACGTTGCCGCTCAGAGACTGGCAGTTCCCTTCGTGGCAGGCAAAAATCAGCACGCCGTCCGCTCCATTTTCAAGGGCCTGAAGAAGGTGAAGGGCGTCGATTCGGCCGGCGCATGGGACCCGAACCACGTCGAGACTTTCTGGCAGTGATAAACGAAGCTCTCCTGCCATGTCGGCCGCAATATATCCAGACTTATCACAACAGAATGCGACAATTCGCGGAGAAAAATCCTCCACCAGAAAACTCCTTTTTTTGTTAGACGCCAATTTGCTGCGTGATCTCAGCGTCGGTCAGATGCTTTAGGGTAATGGCCTTCGTTGGACATGAACTGACGCAGATTCCGCATGCATAACACTGAGCCGGCAGGATTCTCGCTGCCTTCCACTGGAAATCCTTTTCATATCCTTTTGTCACATAGATATTCTTCTCGGCGTACTTCTCCACAACGATGGCCGAGTGAGGACAAACCCTCGGACATGTCAAACAGACCGCACATTTTTCCGGATCGATCTCAGCAACCGCGAGGTCATATTCATATGTTCCCGTAGAGAGGAGCTCCGTCACCTCAGCAGCCGCAGCTGTCGCCTCAATCAGTGCCTCGTCCAGTGTCTGCGGATATCGGCAGCCTCCAGCTATATAAATTCCCCGGCGGTTCGTCCGCACCCAAGCGAACTGGGGGTTGTCGTCCATGAGAAACCCTTCCTCGGGACGGGGCAGACCGATAATATCGGCGAGCATCTCGTTGTCCGGCGACGGGACGAATCGTTCACTCACGACAACCAGATCGGACAGAATGGAGAGGGAGTACTCATCTCCCTTGAGTTGGGTGGATGCCTCCTTAACCTCAATATTGACCTGACTGTCGACCAGAGAAAACCTGGGAGGATCATCATACTTGATAAAAATGACCCCCATCTCTCGTGCTTTCCGGTACTGCTTCTCCATCCCATCCAGTGACACCTTCACGTCCCGACAGATTACATAGACGGTGGTCCCATAATCTCTTCTCAAAAGGATCGCATTCTTGACCGCATTGGCCGAATCGATCTTGATGCTCTCATTCACTAAGTCCAGGACAAAGGTCACCGTCCGGATGGGTTTTCTTTTCTTATCCTTCAGGGACGTCCCCTCATCTTTCAACATCGCCTCAATCTGGGGGGGAGCAATAAACCGTTCGTGACCGAAAATTCCCTCAGTGTTCGGGATGACATCGTTTCCCATAGCCAGAACCACAGCGGACCCCTTCACGATGCCCTTCTTTCCCGAGGCGTCCTGGATCTTGATTCGGTAATCTCCCAGACACCCATCGAGTCCCTTCAGCTCAACGGACCCTTTCACGGTGATGTTTTTATGTTTCTTTACCTCCTTGATCTGATCCCTAAACCATGCGGAAACCTCACCAGGCCGATCATAGAAATGGGTAAGCTGAACCGCCTTTCCACCGATGTCTTTTGCACGGGTCAGAAGGGTAACGTCAATATTGGCATTGGCCAAGGCCAAAGCGGTTCGCATCCCAACCACGCCGCCACCAAGAATCACCGCACGCTTCGGGACCGCGACCTTTTCATGCCCAATGGGGGTAAGAAATTTGGCCTCTTTAACCTTTCTTGCGACGACCTCCCGAATCTTTTCCCTTGCCACCGCCTCATCCGAAACCATCCATGCGCCCTGCTCTCGAACATTGGCAACAAGAAACATATACGGATCCAGCTCCGTACGGGTTCCCAGACGACGAAAAGATTCTTCGTAAACCTTTGGGCTTCTGCCGACAATAACGACTCGATCGGCTCGTCCTTTTCGCACCTTGGCCATGAGCTTTTCAAGCCGTCCTGGATGAAGGAGGTTCTCATCTTGATAACAAGAGACCACCTGAGGGAGGCCGGCGATATATCGAATCATCTCCTCATCAAAGACATGGGAGAGGGTTCCATCGCAGTGATCGACAAAGACCGCAATGGGACAGTCATCGGCGGATCTCATCGACTAGATTCCTCCGAGGTACTGAACGATTTCCTGGGCCGTGGCCTTGGCATCAGTCATGGAGCTTCCGATGTCCCGAGGCCCTTTGCACGCTCCGGACAAAAAGACCCCTGATTCGTGGGAGGGAGTCCCGTAGAAACCCTCCTCGTTCTTCGGGATCTTGAGAGAATCGGCAACCTTTTCAGCATCGTCCCGGGGCGTCATTCCGATGGAGAGAACGATCAAATCGAACCCCTCCTCCACGATCTCTCCGGACTGGGGATCGATGAATCTCATTCGGAGATCGGTGGACTGCCTGTGTCCATAGACCTTAGAAGGGAGGCTTCGGATCAAACGCATGCCCTCGTCCTCCCGGCAGGCGCGAAGGAGAGATTCGAACGCTCTTCCCAGGGGCTGAATATCGATATAGAAAAAGGTCGTTTGAATTTCGGGATTCTGGTACCGAATGGCCTTCATGAACCGCAGCGCATAAGCACAACAGACCTTGGAACACCACAGATGGCCAATCGATTCGTCTCGACTTCCGACACACTGGAAGAAGGCGATCTTCGAGGGGGTCTGGCCGTCAGACGGCCGGAAAACTCCCCCCTTTGCGCGCAGCATCTCATCCAGATCCTGGGCCGTAATCACATTTTTGAAGAGACCATATCCATATTCTGGCTTCTCTCTCGCGTCGAAAAAGTCTACCCCGGTTGCCACAAGGAGAGCAGAAGCGTCGCAGCGGTTTTCCCGGTCCTTCGATTGAATCTTAACCTTGAACTGGCCAGGCTCACCGGATATCTTCTCCACTGTGCTTCCCGTCATGATCTCGATTCCGGGCCGTCGGTTCACTTCTTGAAGTTGATTGTCGACAACGCAGGCAAAACATTTATTGCATCTCTCGGAAGCCTTGCACGCAAAAAGGGCAGCCTGTCCCCCGAGGGAATCTTCTCTTTCAACAATGGTCGAGGAGATCCCCATCTCCGCCAGCTCAAGTGCCGCGGTGATCCCGGCAATGCCCCCACCGACAATCAAGATGTTACGATCTCTCACACGTCGCCTCCATGTCACCAAGGCTGCCCTAAAAAGTCCCTCTGTCCAAGCACATCGGGAGTCAGCCAGCTGAACGATTCAAATCCCCGGAATACAAACGACACGCTTCGAACATCGTCCGTAACAGGTAGGGCGCATTCTAAATGAATAGCTGCTGCAAAAGCTCCTCGGATCACAGCTGAAGCCATGAATCGGAGTAGAGTGAATATCCCAGGAGGATCTTTGCGGTTTTGACGAAGTCGATCTCCTCTTTGGAAAGAGATCCCAGGTCCGGTTCCTCGCCGTCAACGACCTTGTGGATCAATTGCGTGATATCGTGCTTCTTGCCCCTGGCAATCGCCTTGAGGTCGTCATCAAAGGCATCGACGATCGCAGCGTCCATGCCGTACTTTTCCAGAATCATGAGATAGGTCTGGTTGAGGATTGGTCGGAGTTCTGCGGGGGCTCCATTCGACACATTTGACAGACCGCAGGTCGACTTCAGTCCAGGCGCCATCTCCTGAAGGTCCCTGAACATCTTCATGAACTCTATCATGCTCTTGACTTGATCCTGCTGACTGCTCACGGGGGTAACGATGGGATCGATCCAGACGTCCTCATTCGGGACCCCATATTCGGCAGCCTTGGTCATCAGCTCTGTTGCGAGAACCCCCCTTTCAGCCTCATCCCTCGGCATTCCCTCCGGCCCCCAGAGGAGGGCCACAAAACCTGCATTGTACTTCTTGGCGAGGGGAAGCTCCGCGTCCATTCGTTCGGGCCGAGCCATGATCGAGTTGATGACGGCCTTCCCTTTTTTGTTCTGATAGGCCTTCAATCCCGCTTCAATCGCCTCCACATTCGTCGTATCCAGATAGAGGGGAAGTTCCACCACGTCCTGAATGGTCTTGACCATCCATTCCATCAGCTCCGGCCCCCCTTTCCGAGCTGGCCCCAGGTTGATGTCCAGATAATCTACACCCGCCTCCGCTTCGGCAACGGCGAGATCCTGAATGGTCTTGGCATCACGCTCCTTCATGGCTGTTCCGATTTTGGTGACCATCACATTCATGTTTTCCCCGATAAGCTCCATGACCGTCCCTCCTTGGCATGACTCCTGAGAATGTCAACATCCCGTTAAAGAATCTACAAAGATTCCAGAATCTTTTCCGGGGGATCGATTGTCACTAGTCGATTGGGCAGACATTGACCGAAAAAGGGTCGCCTTCACACCCTGCCGCCAAATCTCACCGTGTGCTGGCTATCCCTCTTTGAGAAAAGCAGAGATGTGAGCGGCCTCTCTGGGTCCTATCGCCACCTCCCAGTCCGAACCCAGCTCTTCTTCCAGGTCACCGCTGACCGCTGCAACAAGTCCGGGGATAATGATTCGTTTCCTCTTGATCTTCTCTTCGATTCCTGACTTCTTTACGAAGATCCCCATCGCGTCTCCCACGAACTTGCCTGCCGCCCAGGCAGTCAAAACCGAGAGCCCTTCTGTATCCATCACAAGGAGATAACTGGAAACACGGCTCGCCTCGATTTCACCTGAGACAATGAAATAGGTTAATGCGAAATTGGTCGTAATCAGGGCTGGAGAATTCTCATCAGGATTTCCGATCTCATAAATCCCCTGCTTCATGGTCATGGGACGCTGTGGATCGGTGTAGATGTTCATTCGCTCCACGAGGAGGGGAAAGAGACTGTACCCCTGGAAGTCAGAGAGAACGATGATTCCTCCATACTTGGCGATAAATGCCGCTGCAAACAGCGTTTCCTTCATCGGATCGTCGGTCATCTCGCAGGGGAAAGTGATAGTGGGATACCCGAAAGGCCGGTATTTCTTCTCCAGAGCCGCTCGGCGAATAAAAACCTCCTCCTCAAACGCCTTCCGGAGTGTCCTGGACCCTGGATCCAAGACGATATCCTTTATCCCCGCCCCATCGAGTTTGGTCGTAATTTGGGATAACTCGTCCAGATCCTTGGCTTTCACGGCCAGGGGGCACTTGTGTTCCTTGGAAAGATTGACCAGAGCATCAGCATTGCCGTCCGTCACCGCATAGATGAGTGGGACGCGATCGACACAGGCCTTCACGCCAGCTCCCAAAACGTCTGCCTTTTCGCTCATCAAAATCAGACCTGCATCGGTCTCCTTTTTGACCTTCTCAATGATTCCAACAAATTTTGTTGCGTCTCCAGATTCACTTTTCACCGCAACGAGTTCAGGCCTAAGAATGAGGCCCACTCGTTCGAACCTCAGCTCATTGAAACGGTTGAGCCTCCCCTTTACCTCAGCCTCATCCATACTATCACTGATGAGGAGAGCAAGCCCGGGTGGATTGACAAAGGTCTTTTCGTGACGGAAAAGAACCGTCTCGCCCCCGATCTTGAGGGCATTGTCCCCGCTACCAACGGTCAGGGGCCGAATCGGCGGTGCCGAGGCCTCTGCCAATTGTGCCTTTGCCTCATCCGATACGTACGGACAGGACGCCAGCTCGGCCTTCCCAGCCGCCAAGGCCATGGCAAAAGCCAAACAAGTGGGAACCCCACACTCCCCGCAGTTGGTCTTGGGGAGCAGTTTGAAAATCTGGATTCCAGTGAGTCCCATTTCTCTCTCTCCTTTCCTTCCGAAAGAGTGAGAATATCATGCGTTCAGCCAATAACACTCAGGGGTCCCTCCCAAAAGGGGAGACTCCGGATTATGAACAGATTCATCCAAGGATGGGGTCCATGGTGAGAGCGGGATGCTGCTTCTCTTCGAGAAAAGGAAGGATCTCCTCTTCTGTCTCGCCGATCGTTTCGTCGGCTATCCTATCCATCAGGTCGGGGATGCCCATCTCCTCAGCCCTTTTGTCGAATCTCTCTTTGATTTCCTCCTTGAGCATCTTGGGCATCCATACGAGTCGCGTTATCCCCCCTTCGGCACGAAGGAATTTCCTTTGGGTAATATTGTACTTCCCGTGTCCCACAAACCCGGGGGTGATGACTCCCCCGCCGACCGATCCAGCCAGAGTCGTGAATTTCATTCCGCACGGCGTCATTCCAAGATAATCGCGGCTAACCGTCATGATACCATTGCACATGGGAAGAATCGCCGCGATACATTCACAACAGCCACAGGTGGTCATGGGGTCGTTGACAATGCTGTAAAAGTTGTAATGCTCGAACGTACCTCGCGATGCTTGCTTGAGAAACTCATTGCATCCTTTCCATTGACCGAGCTGCTCGTCGACCGCTTCCCCCTTTTCAACCGGTTGATTGGGCCCGGTAGGGTTGATTTCAAAGGAGGCTTTACAGTCCATCCAGTTGTACGCGCCACAAAGCCCTGTTCGCTCGGGACTGATGATACAGACATGGTTCGGAGCAAAGGACTGGCACAAGGTACAGGAGTAGAAGATGTCGGTTGTCTCATCGGTCATGCCCTCAATCCGTGCATCCCGCTTGGCATAGACTGCCCGTGCCTGCTCCAATATCTCGTTCACCTTTTCTTCTTCCGTATAGATCTTCACCTGGATTTTGTCGAAGGTCGCCCCGAAATCCTGATGGAGTTTAGCATGAAGGATCTTTCCCAGATGTTCGAGTGTGAACCCTTTTTCGACAGCCTGTTTGCTGATCCGAATCCAGGCGATGTCGCGCTGGCCGATATGCATCACCCCCTGAGCGTAGTTTATGAGATGGTGAATCTGCCGCTCCAGAATAGGCTCAAAATCCTCCTCAAAACTCCGCCCTGCAACCTCGCAGACGATAGCGATGGGTAACTGCCCTGGGGCCTTGACGTCCTTGACATTCGGCCCGATTACCTCGACCTTTCCGTCTTCCACGTCGTCCATTTCCTTTGTGGTGATCCATTCGACGGCATGGGATTTTCCACCTCCCATTTCGAGGTGAATATCGTCTCCCCGGACCCTCTCTCCCTCAAAAGCGGGGCCGTATGAGACAGGGACAGGCACCTCGGAAACCGCAACCTTTAGACCCCTCACTTCGATGGACCGCTGCACAATCTGGTCGTGGGGCACATTCGAGACCACGTGCTCGTACGTGCAGATACCGGTGGGATGCACCTCCGGAATAGGCGTATCGGCGATGGTCGGGAAACCCCAATTGATGGCGCCCGCCGCATTGGCGTACCATTCATCCGTCACAAAACCGAGAGGTACCACGAAGGCGAACGTTCGGTCTTTGTTGTAAATGAGGTTTCGCCGAAACTGACCGGGCTTTACCCCACCAAATGACATCGCCACCCGGCAGGCAAATCCCATGGCAAAAACGGCGGCACTGATGTCCGGCCCAAAGGAGACGAGTCTCGTAGGCCATCCGACCTGGACCCCTGCCTCCACCAACTGTTCACTGAACCGTTTCCCCTCATGATCCGCGCACATAAACACATAGAGGTTCTTCTCCTGGAGTTCTAGGGCAATCTTTTTGGCAGTCTCAGGATCTGGAGCGGCTCCTACAATGGCCGCAAACCCAGGTGCCGTTCCGTCGACAAACTCGATTCCCCGCTTCCTCAGGATCACGTCATCGGCAGCTCCAAGCCACAGGTTATCCTCTGCGGGGTCCTCCTGTGCGGTATAGAAGTTCGGCTCTTTTAAATACCGAATCGCCTCCATGATTTCCTCGGCAAAAAACGTTGCCATCCCGGCATCGAGGGCCGGAGCGAGATAGGGAAGGGGTGAGTGTTCTTTCACCGGGGGCGGTAAGAGGCTTCGGCACCGCTCCAGGACAGGTCCCATGTCCCCGAGTTTTTCAACAGGGACCCCGAGGATCGCGTATATGATCGGGAGGTGGTATGCCGTGTTGGGAAACCCAACTGGTTCCTCTGGTCCCCATTGGCCTAAAGCCTCTTTCAACTCCTTCTCAGCTTTTTCAACAATGGTATGAGCTCCTCGAATAGCGGCTGAACAGATTATCTTCGACACCTTACTCCTCCTTCACCATGATGGGCCAATTAGGCGGCGTCAAGTTCACGCCGTTTTGCCATATCAAAGAGAACACGTTCTCTCTTCTTGTCGATTCCCAGCGCTTTCCGCTTCAGGTCGATCCGCTCGATCATCTTTGTAGCACCTTTGACAGGGTCTGCCTCAAAGTCCCATCGGCCCTTAAAGATCTCCTCAAAATCTTCGAAGAGATGCTTGGTCACAACATCGTCGCCGAGGGTCGGCCACGTCACACCGAACACGGTATAGACCCCCGAAGAAACAAAGTACTGGCCGATTGTAATGGCTTTCTCACTCATCCACTCCGGTGCGGCTCCGGCCGCAGGAAGATCACTGATGTCATCCCCAAGGCCTCCGTCCTTCACAACCGCTGTGGCTGCCATTAAAATACGACTGTTATCCACACAGGCACCCATATGCAGCACAGGCGGAATTCCAACGGCCTCACAGACCGAGGCCAACCCCTTACCGGCATGTTTGTGAGCCGCCTCAGGCGTCAAAAGACCATATTTGCCGGCAGCCATTGCACTGCATCCTGTCGTGAGAACAATGACGTCATTTCCGATCAACTCAAGTATCATTTTGAGATGGGCATCATCGTGGACCGTCCGGGCGTTGTTGCAACCAACCACGCCGGCGATTCCCCGAATTCGGCCATTGATGATGTTGTCATTGAGAGGCCGATAAGAGGCTCGGTAGAGTCCGCCCAAGAGATAGTTGATCGTTTCGTGACTGAATCCGACCACCGTATCAACACTCTCAGATGGAATCTCAACCTCGGCTCTTCGGTTTTGAAAGTTGTCAATGGCTTCACGAACAATCTTCTTGGCAACATTCAAACCATCATCATGATGAAACTCGATATGGGTAGCCCCCTGAATATGGGCACGGGGGTCGGTGGTAATGAGTTTGGTATGGTAACATTTGGCCACGTCCGCCAGTGATTGCATCTCGCACTGGACATCCACAGTCATTGCCTCCACCGCTCCCGTGATAATGGCAAGCTCCTGCTGCAGGAAGTTGCCTCCCACGGGGATTCCATGGCGCATGAGAATCTCATTCGCGCTACAGCACATTCCAACCAGATTGATCCCCTTTGCCCCCTTAGTCTCTGCATACTTTTGAAGGTCAGCATCCTGGGTCGCGAGCACCATCATTTCCGGAAGGAGCGGTTCATGACCGTGAACCACCACGTTCACATGATCTTCTTTTAAAACGCCCAGGTTGATCTGGCTCGCCACAGGAACGGGATCTCCGAACATGATGTCCTGAAGTTCCGTGGAAATCATGGAACCACCCCAGCCATCCGACAATGCGCAGCGAGAAGCTGCCTTGAGAAGGCTCTCGTAGTCCTGATCGACCCCCATATGGGTCCGATGCATGAGGTCAACCACCTCCCGGTCAATTCCCCGAGGCATGGTCCCGGTCTCCCGCCACAACTCCTGGCGTTTCAACGGTGCTCGCTTGATAAAAAGGAGCTCTCCGTTTTGGCGGCCAAACTCCGCCAAGGCAATCTCTCCGACATCGATAGCGATATCCTTGACGTCGCGGTTGCCAATTTCTACACCAAAGTCCATCGCCAACTGATAGAGTTTCTGCTCGTCTCTGATCTCAAAGTCCGAAACCTCGCCTTTGGCTGTGGCAAGGAACAGATCGGCCACACTCCGGGCATGGTCCCCGTGAGAGGCGGCACCAGCTGCCACCATCCGGGCAAAGTTTCTTGCCGAAATCGTCTCGGCTGTCGCACCACACACGCCGACAGGCCTCGGGACACCTTCTTTCTTTGGAGCCTGGACGCGACAAGGTCCCATCGAACAGTGTTTGCAACAGCTCCCTTCAGCCCCGATCGGGCAGGGTCTCATCTTGGCCGCCCGATCAAAGACCGTCTCTACCCCATCGGCTACGGCTTTTTCGATCATCTCGACGCTAGCTTTATCTACGCTCTTTGTTTCTTTTTCTGCCATATGAGGCCTCCTCGTCACGTTCACCTTTTTGTCGTGTTACGCGGTCGCCATAAGTTCACTAACTACCTCCCTCACAAGCCTCACCGTCTCCGGATGTCTCATTACCAGAATGTCGGCACCAGCAAGAAGAAGGGTAACCGCCGTCACCCCTTCCATCAGTATTCCTCTCTTTGCGGGATCCCCCATGTTTGGGGCTTCTTTTGCCGTCAATTTGGCTTCTTTCGTCTTCCACACCTCTTTTGCGAGATTACAGATCATCGGAAACTGAAGTCGCTCGTCCTGCTGGGTCAGCGCCGCCATCCGCATCCGCTCCATGACTGAATAGGTATATTCGATACCATATCCCAGGCCCCCAGTCGTCGGATCAACAATGATCTGTTCATCCGGCACACCGAGATTCCCCAACAGAATGTTAAGCTGTTTAGCGAGGTTGATGTCGATTGGCGATGACGCAACAGCGGTGTGTTTATAACCGATGGCCCCAGCTCCGACCTGTTTGTAGTTCCCCTCGACGACAGGGCCAATAATTAGGTTCTTTCCCTCGCAGACCTCGGCCACCTTTCTCAGAACCTCAGCATCCTTGTCGTCGTTGCCGACCCCCCATACGATGAGTGGGACGTCGATCCCGTCGGCTACCTTCTTCGCCGTTTGGGCGGCCTCATCAGCCGGATGATTCAGCCCGTTCGGATCGGTACTAATCAGCTCAAGGTAGACCATATCCGCTTTGTATTCATCTACATTTTTCTTCGCCCAGGCGACCGGGTCATCTGTCACACCTTCGAAGGGCTTCAACGCAGCCTCCGGCCAATCCTCAGGAGGAACGTCATACACCTCCATGGCTATCCGGGGGGGATTTGGCATCTCACCCTCAAATAGATGAAAGGGATATGAGGTCTCATCTCCAATCGCGATGGCCCCGTCGCCTCCACCTATTTTGATACCCTTGATCTTTCCCGTATACGCGATTTTCGGTATTTCGAAGGCCACTTTTATCACCTCCCCAGTTCATTGCCCCTCATGCCGGAGTCTTACGCTTTTCACTGCCATACCATTCTTCGTTGAACCAGTATCTCTCTCCACTCTTGAGGTAGTCGAGCATCTCTTCGCGGGACCGGAGTTTTTTCCTCCATTGATACGGCGATTGCGGTTTTCCCTTGTCAAAAGTCGGCCCCAGAACCTTGACTTTTTTCCCATCAAAGGACTTCTTCTCCTCAAGCTTCTTCTTCATGACGCCTCCCTCTGTCTGTTTTCCCTCCCGTAATTTCCGTCACAGTCACCTCTCAGTGAGGAGCTCTTTTCAACAATTCATTAAGGTTGCGGGGTAACGCTCTGGATTGACCGTGTCGTCCCTTTGCCTTTTTCCATTCACCCTTGTCTTTCTCTTGAGGATCGCCCACACGAATCGCAATCACCTCTGCCCAACTCATCAAACACCGGCAGCTAGTTTCGCCGCCTTGACCGTGTTCATCATGAGCATGGTGATTGTCATGGGGCCAACGCCTCCCGGAACAGGGGTTATCATACTTGCCTTTTCCTTGACTCCATCGAAATCCACATCCCCGCACAGTTTTGCCTTTCCCTCCGGAGTCTTTCCGATTCGATTGACTCCGACGTCAATGACCACGGCCCCCGCTTTCACCATATCGGCCGTGATAGCCTTGGGTCTCCCCGCTGCCACAATCAGGATGTCAGCCCGGCGCGTATGAAAAGCCATATCTTTTGTTCTTGTATGACAGATCGTCACAGTTGCGTTCGCTCCCTGAGCCTTCTGCAGCAAAATATTCGCGATGGGTTTCCCGACAATGTTGCTACGGCCCACGACGACCACTTCGGCACCTTCAATCGGGGCTCCGGATCGAACCAAGAGCTGCTGAATACCGGCAGGCGTACAGGGGAGATAATCAGGCTCTCCAATCATCAACTTACCAACATTGACTGGATGAAATCCATCGACGTCCTTCTTGGGGTCGATTGCATAGAGAACCTTATTTTCATCAATATGCTTTGGCAAGGGAAGCTGAACGAGAATGCCGTGTATTTTTGGATCCTTATTGTATTTCTCAATCAAGGCGAGGAGGTCGTCCTCGGTAATGTCCTCTGGCTGACTATCCTGAACAGAGTGGAAGCCAAGTTCGTGAGCTGTTTTCTGTTTGGCAGTCACATAGCTTAGGGAAGCTGGGTTTTCCCCCACCAGAATGGTGACGAGCCCCGGCTCCACGTCCTTGGTCTTCTTGAGTGCTTCGACTTCAGCTTTTAGCTCCTCCCGAATCTTTTTGGCCACCTCGGTGCCACTAATGATTTTTGCCGTCATATTGCACCCCCCACCATTCAACCTGCAACGTCTGTCTGTACCTCTGCAACCGGTCGAGCCACCAGCGGGTTTTTTCAAGACGATACCAAAAGACGCATCGATGCTAGAAATCATGGAAAACGCGGTATGCCGGCTCTCGCCCTACGGAAGGAGCCTTTCGAATATCTCCCAGGACGATCGAAGGGCTTTAGAATCCGAAGGAAGGGTAAAGGTTGGCTTCCCCTCCAGATCGAACTCGTAAACCACCGGGTCTGCTGGTATCACCCCGCCAACGTGCAGCGACAGCTTTTCTGCCTGAGCCGTGATTTCTGGCTTGAGGCCATTCTCGACGCGATTCAATAGAAGAAACGACTTCCCCACCTTCAGGTTGAGTTCCTTGATGAGATCTCGAATTCGTGCTGCAGTCAATACTCCCCGGACGGTCGGGTCCGATATGATCAAAAGAAGCTCCACATTCCGGGTCGTCATCCGGCTGAAATGTTCCATCCCGGCTTCATTGTCGATGACCATGTACGGATAATTGCCTGAGAGGAGATCGATACATTTGCGTGCCAGCGTATTCGCAGCACAGTAGCATCCCGGCCCCTCAGGTCTTCCCATGGCAATGAGATCGAACCCGGCCTGCTCGACTAGAGCCTCTTGAATCTTGTATTCAAACCAGACGTCCTTGGTCATGCCAACGGGGACGTCTTTCTTCATCAGATCCCTGGCTTCTCCAATAGTCGACCGAATGTCAACTCCGAGAACCTCGTTGAGATTCGAATTGGCATCCGCATCCACGGCGAGAACAGGCTTCTTCCCCACCTCCAAAAGGTATCGAACCAAGAATCCCGCTATTGTGGTTTTCCCGGTGCCCCCCTTTCCTGAAACGGCAATCGTGAAGGACACGGCTTTCTCTCACTCCCTCGGAAGCCCGGGTCAGCAGGTTCGCCGAACTACTGACCACCGTCCAAACCCTATCTTCTTTGCGCTGTCAAGGACCCTCCTGTCGGAAGGCGGAGTTAGGAAAATTCGAAACTTCGAGTTCTATCCCATCGGAGGAGGGCGAAAGCAGAATATTGATGGCATTTGGATGGTTAAATAGCTGGATTTGAGGAACCATATTAGTATACCGGTTTTACTCAGGCCTTTTCAAGGGAATTGGGGTACCCCCGAAACAGGGGGTAACCCCAGGATTTGCACTCCCCACTCAATACACTTAGAAGAGTCCTTTTACTTTTCCGGTGTTTACGTCAACATCGATCCGTCGAAAGGCGGGATCAGAGGCGGTCCCGGGCATGAGCCGAATATCCCCAGCAACGGGTACGGCAAAACCGGCTCCCCGGTAGGTTAAGATATCCCGAATAGGCAAGGTCCACCCTTTGGGCGCTCCCTTGATGGTTGGATCATGGGTCAGGCTTAGATGGGTTTTCACCATGCACGTCGCAAGCCTGCTCAACTCGGGGTCGGATTCCATGCGTTTGGCCTTCTCCTCTGCAACGGTCGTGTAGCTGACTCCACCAGCGCCGTAGACTTCCTTGGCAATCGTTTCGATTCGTTGTCGCAGGGGCATTTCATCCGGGTAAAGGAACTTGAAACTGCTCTTTTCCTCGCACGCCTCGATCACTGCGTCAGCTAACTCGAGGGCTCCCTCACCACCCTTTAGCCAGTGTTCGGAAACAGCCACTCGGGCTCCTGCAGCTTCGCACTGCTTCCTCAACAGTGCTATCTCATCCTTGGTATCGGTGTGAAAGCTATTGATACAGACAACAGGGTTGATCCCGGCCTTCTTCACGGTCTCGATATGGGCCAGGACATTGGGGATGCCCTGTTCGAGAAGTTCGAGATTCTCGCTCGTGTACGCCGGATCTAGCGGCTGCCCCGGTGCCACCCGGGGACCACCCCCATGCATCTTGAGGGCCCGAATCGTGGACACAATGACTGAACAATGGGGAATGAGGCCACTGAAGCGACATTTGATGTTCCAGAATTTTTCAAACCCAATGTCGGCGCCAAAACCACTTTCAGTCACGTGATAATCACCAAGCTTCAGGCAAACCTTGTCGGCCACAATGGAGGATTGACCTACCGCAATATTCGCAAAGGGCCCTGCATGGACCAAAACAGGTTGACCTTCCAGAGACTGGAGAAGATTGGGATTCATGGCTTTCACCATCCACGCGGTCATCGCCCCTGCCACCTCAAGGTCGTTGGTCGTGACCGGTTTTCCCTGTTTGTCGTAGGCCACGACAACACGGCCAATCCTCTCTCTGAGATCCTTCAAATCATTGAACACGGACAGGATCGCCATGATCTCGGAACTTACCGAGATAGCAAAACCCGTCTGCATCATGAACCCATCCATCTTGCCACCGATCCCAATGATTATGTCTCGGAGAGCCTGGGCACAGAAATCCAAAACCCACCTCATTTCGACGTTTCTCGGGTCTATATTGAGCCGTTTCAATCCCTTTTTGGCAAGTGTTTCGTCATCGTAATTGAATTCATGCTGAATTCGGGACGTGACAGCCACCATGGCCAGATTGTGTGCATTGGTCACGTTATCGATGTCACCGGTCAGACCCAGAGAAAAGGCAGTCAGCGGAATACACTGTGATAGGCCGCCACCCGCGGCACTCCCCTTTATATTGAATGTCGGACCCCCAGAGGGTTGCCTGATTGCCCCCGTAACATTCTTGCCCCTCAGAGCCAAACCCGGCACCAAGCCCATGCTTGTGGTCGTTTTGCCCTCACCAAGCGGGGTGGGAGTAATGGCGGTAACCTCGATGTATTTGCCATCTGGCCGGCTTTTCAGTCGGTCCAAGACCTTCATGAAATCGATCTTCCCCAGGGTATGGCCCATGGGAATCAATTCCTCCTTTTCCAGACCCAGCTCGTCGGCCAGCTGAAATACCGCCTTCATGTCCTTTTCAACTGCCTCCGCAATCTCCCAGTCTGCCATTTTCGTTGGATCAAGACCTTTCAAAGACATCGACTCTCTCCTCCTCTACAATTATCGGTTTCTCTTGGATTAGGGGATTTCTCGGGATCTGTCACAACTCGGGTCTATAGAAGCCTTCCCATTCACGCGGGTTCATTCCGGATTCTGTCCGGCGGATCCACCAGAACTGACTTATCCGATCATGTGATAATCTGCACAATGTAAGGCATTGGCCAGGGTTTGTCAAGAAAAAAAAGGTCTGTAGTCTCCTCACGTTTGTAGACCATTATATCCCTCATCAAGGTACGCGGAGACCAGGGGTTGGACCTGCCCGGTCCGTTCCGAAATCGCTTTTCTCAGCTTTTGTCTGATGAAAGCGGCCTTCAATAGAAGCACCCCTTTTCTCGCCCGCTCTCCCCCACAGAAATCTGCGGGGAATCGCTCGAGCTCCCAGGGATCTTTTACTGACGCTGTCAGTTGTCGGCTGTCAGTGGTCAGTTGTTCTCATCAATTCACGTCATTCCATTGAAAATAAGATACCCCGAGCCCCTATTTGAATTCCGTGGATGGGTAAATCTTAGTCTTCTTACCACAAACAACGGACGACGAACAACGAACAACAAGTTTTGGTTCAGAGTTTCCTTACCCCCCTATCTACTGGGAACCTCTGGAAATGACTTCGGCATAAGTGGTCTGGAGGAATTTGAACAAGAGCTGAAGAAAGCTGATTTTGAGCTCAAGACAACTTTGGAAAAATCAGCGTGAGCGACTTCTGTTGGAGGAGAAAGACCCCGATGTGTAAAACCAGACCCGTGTAAACCCCTGCCACCAGGTCATCGGCCACCACGCCATATCCCCCACTTAAACGCTCGAGCCTTCTCGCGGGGAACGGCTTGGCGATGTCAAAAAAACGAAAGAGAAAGAAGCCCACAACGACGTAGAGCGGCGCCGGTGGCATAAAGCTCATGGCCAGCAGGAAACCAAACATCTCGTCGATGACGATCCGCTGACTATCCTTTTGCCGGAATATGGCTTCTGCGGTTCCAGAGAGCCAAGAGGAAAAAAAGAAAAAGGCCACCACGGTTATCACATAAGAGATGACCGGAAGCCGAGATAAGACCAGAAAGAGGGGGACGGCCACAATGGTGCCGGCGGTACCCGGTGCAATGGGACTGAATCCTGAGTAGAGACCTGTGGACAAAAGGATGATGACGTGACGTATGAATAGATTCTCTCTATCATTCCGTGTTTTTTCGGGCAATGCTCCCCTCAAATGGATGCCCCTTTCGTTCCGACGCCTCCAGATCTCCGGTGGCACCGGGCCGCGGTGCCAGGGCTTAAGGATTCACTCTCACATCATCTCTACCCGGGAACCTCAATAGCACATGGCCCACTCCATCTGAGGCCAGCTCACTCGCAGTCACCCATCTCCCCCCTCGTCTGAGGAAAGTTGGTAAGTGAAGGATATTTTCAGAAAGAGGTCTCTGGGTTTCATCAAATTTCGAGTGCCAGAGCAGTCGCCCGCTTCTCCCATCGAGGAGCACCGCCACAAAGGTGACAGAAGCTGGCCGCTCCGCCCCCCAGTCTCCACCGATTCTTTCCCTGTACTGAAATGTCCATCCGAGTATCACACTGTCAGCCTGCAACTCCAGTGCTATTTTCTGAGCCAAAACTCCAGGCTTTTGTTCGAGGTGTCGTAGAGAGGGAAATATCTCTTCCACCATCTCCTCCGATGCAAGGGTGTATCCAATCCTGCTTAACTTCCGTCTAAAATGGTCTGTAATAACCTGGGGACCCTCGGGTGCAATCTCGCCTATAGTCATATATCCCTCACATCCTGGGCAACGGACAACCCGCCGTCCAGATTTGTCTGGGCGACTCACGAAAAAGGGAACGAGAACGACTATCCCTGGGTTCTCGAGGGTTGTGGACATCGTTCTAACCTCTCGACCCATGGATCCGTTGCACCCCAACATGATTGTCGCCACCAACCCTATCATGTCTAAGAAGCGAATTCTTCTCATACCCCTGTAAACTCCTTTCGCCAACACCACTCCAGCTTCGGTGAATGGAATCCCGGAAACATGCTGTTCCTAGGTTTTAATTCGCTTGATTTGCGCCCCCACCCGAACCAGCTTTTTCTCCAACTGGTCATATCCCCTGTCTAGGTGGTATACCCTCGCGACTTCCGTAATGCCTTCAGCCGCGAGTCCCGCCAGAACGAGCGACGCACTCGCCCTAAGATCGGTCGCCATGACCTGAGCTCCGCTTAGTTGTTTGACTCCGCTGACAATTGCGCTGTTTGACTCAACCTTGATGTCCGCACCCATTCGCCGGAGTTCGCTGACGTGAATGAAGCGGTTCTCGAAGACGGTTTCAGAAATAACACTGAGTCCTCTGGCTAAACACATGAATACCATAATCTGGGCCTGCATATCTGTGGGAAACCCCGGATAGGGCAGCGTCTTCACATCGACACTGCGTATTCGATTATTTCCAACAACGGTCACGGTTTCACCATCGGATTGGATTTCGAGACCCGCTTCCTGTAGCTTGTTGACGACCGCATCGAGGCTGGATAGAGGACAGTTCATCAGCCGAAGGTTGCCCTGTGTCAGACCAGCAGCGACCATAAGTGTCCCCGCCTCAATCCGATCTGGCATGATCGTGTGCTCAGTGCCCCCGAGTTCATCCACACCATCAATCTCTAATAGACTCGTTCCTCCGCCAGAAATCTTCGCGCCCATCTTGTTGAGAACAACGGCAAGTTCCTCTACTTCAGGCTCCTGGGCCGCATTCTCTATAACCGTTTTCCCCTGAGCAAGAGCTGCCGCCATCATCAGGTTCTCTGTCCCGGTCACGGTCGGAACATCGAGGTAGATATGTCCCCCCTTGAGTCCGTTCGCCTTCGCATAAATGTATCCATGTTTGAGCTCAATTTTGGCCCCAAGCGCTTCAAGTCCCCTGAGATGGAGATTGACTGGACGAGCTCCGATGGCGCATCCACCAGGAAGTGACACAACGGCTTTTCCCCTTCGGGAAATCAGCGGTCCCAGGACGAGAATAGATGCCCGCATCGTTTTCACCAGGTCATAGGGAGCTTCGTGCCCGGAGAGACCCGAACTATCTATGCGAGCAACGCCCTTTTTCTTTCGGGTTACGCGGATACCCAGATTTGCTAAGACTTTCTGGATAGTCGCTATATCTCTTAGATTGGGAACATTGTGGAAGGTATTCGGGCTCTGACTGAGAATGGTGGAAGCAAAAATTGGCAGGGCTGAATTCTTCGACCCGCTAATTGCAATATCTCCAATGAGCCTGGCACCACCTTCAATGATAATCTTTTCCACATTCCTTCTCCCATCCCTTGCAATTTTTGTCTCTTTTTCTATAACCTTCTTCCATTGACTGCAAGAGCGGGTTTTTTCTGTCGTCCTGATTTTTGCGCAATGAGGACTCGACTTTTTCCAGAATAGTCTGGAACTATCCTAGGGTCTTTGAACCCCCCAATCTGTTCGCTCAAACTGAGAATGTCCTTCCCCTGATCGGCTCCTATCTCTAGGACCAGCCGCCCACCGTCTTTGAGATATTGGGGCGCATCAACGAGTAATTGCCTGCAAAAATCGAGGCCATCACCGCCACCATTGATGGCCTCCCTGGGTTCAAAGTCACGGATCTCCGGTTGGAGCTTGTCAATATCGATCTCCCTGATGTACGGGGGATTGGACATAATCAGATCAAAAGTTCCTTTCTCCGCCACCTTCACAAATGACAGCAAATCCCCCAACACAAACAGGATCTGCGACGTGACGCTCTGGGCTCTCGCATTCTCTCGGGCCAATCCAAGTGCCTGCCAGGATATCTCTGTTGCGACCACCCGAGCGGAATGAAATGATTTTGCAATCGAAATCGCGACGGCTCCACACCCTGTTCCTACTTCTAGGATCAAGGGATTCTTCCATTCCTCCAGGGCAATGAGCCGGAGAGCTTCCTCCACTAGAATCTCGGTCTCTGGCCTCGGTATCAGGACCTGTGGCCCCACTTTAAAGGGAATCGACCAGAACTCCTGAAATCCTATTATGTACTGTATCGGTTCACCCGCGACTCTTCTCTGAATCATTCCCCTGAAACGCTTCAACTCACTCGATGAGAGAACCATGTCATATTTGAGATAAAGACCGACACGATCGAATCCGAGGATATGAGACAAGAGAAGCTCACTTTCCAGTCTCGGCCGCGCAATGCCTTTCTCCTTCAGATACTTACGGGTCCAGTCCAGAACCTTCAAAACGGTCCAGTGCTCTTTAGCCAAATCCAGTCTCCAAGGATAGCCCCCCATCGTTGAAAACTCCCTCTCTGCAACCTGACCGTTTCTATGCTTTTACGATGGGATCTCAGGCACTTTTCGATCAACTAATCTTCAATTCTCCACGTCACCCCTCAATGCTTTCGCCTGAAAATGGGCGGTCATTGCATCGATGATCTCCTGAATGTTCCCCTCCAGGATCTCATCAAGCTTGTAAAGAGTCATTCCGAGCCGATGATCTGTTACCCGACTCTGAGGAAAATTGTAGGTTCGAATTCTTTCACTCCGATCCCCAGTGCCGACCATCGATCTTCGCTTCTCAGAGATTTCTATCTGTTGTTCCAATCGCTGCACATCCAACAGTTTCGAACGAAGAACCTTCAAGGCCTTGGCCTTGTTTTTATGTTGCGATTTCTCGTCCTGACATGTGACCACCAAACCTGTTGGCACATGGGTTATTCTCACCGCGGAATCTGTCGTGTTAACACTCTGTCCGCCCGGCCCTGAAGATCGGTATACATCGATTCGGAGATCTCCAGGATCGATTTCCACCTCGACATCATCCGCCTCTGGCAGGACCGCCACCGTAACCGCGGACGTATGAACTCGGCCCTGGGATTCGGTCGAGGGAACCCGCTGAACGCGATGGACTCCACTTTCATACTTCAGTTGGCTGTAAACGTTTCGGCCCTCGATGAGGGCGATAATCTCCTTTAGACCGCCGACTCCCGTCTCATTCTGGCTGACTATATCGATTTTCCAATTTCTCAGCTCGCTATATCTGGTGTACATACGAAAGAGGTCGGCCGCGAAAAGAGCCGCCTCCTCACCTCCGGTCCCAGCTCGGATTTCGAGGAAAATGTTTTTCTCATCATTCGGATCTTTCGGAATAAGGGAACCCTTCAAAACACGCTCGACATTGGCCATTCTCTCCTGAAGCTGCCCGATCTCCTCTTTTGCGAGGCGTTTGATTTCCTCGTCAGATTCCCTTAGCAGTTTCCTATTGTCTTCCAGTTCTTGAGAAATCCTTTTGTACTCTCGATAATGGGAAACAGCTTTCTCTAGTTCAGAAAACTCCTTTGCAAGTTTTTGGTATTCGTCCTGTTTTTGCATGATTTCTGGATCGCTTAGGAGCTTCGTGAGCTCCTCGTAACGATTCTCGATTTCCTCTAGCCTGCTAAACATTTTGTCCCTCAACAACCGTTTGTCCAAGAATGTTCACAAACAAGACCCTGTCAATTTCCATGCTCTTGTCTCCTCTGTTCGAAAGAGACTCTTCCCGGATTCTCCAGCCCCCATGACGGCCCCGGAACACCCAAACTCCGGCTTAGCAAAAGCCTGGATCCTAACGTCAGAATATTACCATTGGATTTGAGGAACGACCGAAGAGGGTGATCTCCATCTGTCAGAGAAGTCGCTCTTCACGAGGAAGTAGCCCTAATTTCCCTATCGTCAACCAGAGAGGGGTGAAGGGACCGTGTGAGGAGGGTAAGCTATGGTTCCTTTGTTGCCTTTTTTGCGTATTTCCTCTTGAATTTATCGATCCGTCCTGCGCTATCAACCAGCTTTTGCTTCCCGGTGAAATAGGGGTGACAACTGGAACAGATCTCTATGCGAATATTCTCTTTCGTGTCTACCGACTCGTACGTCGCTCCGCAAGCGCAGGTTATTGTTGTTTTGTAGAGTTTCGGATGGATGTCCTTTTTCACGGGTCTTCTCCTCTGCCATCAATTCCATCTGTAAGACTACCCAGATTCTCCCGGTTTTTCAACACCATTCTTTAGGCAAATCCGTCACGGGTAACCTGCTAAGAAATCAAATTTCTATGGGGAACAAGTGAGCCTCGCCGGACGTTTCCCTGTTCCCGGGCCATCGAAAGTTTCGTCCCCTGAGAAGGTCATTTCGACTGACCGGGTATAACGGAAGGACGACATGCTGTCTCTTCCTTTTTTCATCCTATTGATTCATTGAGTCGAGAAAGGCCTGATTGTTGGGGGTGCTTCGAATCTTTTCGAGCAGAAATTCCATGCTCTCTACTGTGTTCATCGGTTGGAGGACTTTCCTGAGAAGCCATATCCTATTAAGCGTTTGCGGGTCGAGAAGGAGTTCTTCCTTTCTCGTGCCAGATTTTTGGATATCAATAGAAGGAAACACCCTTCTATCCACCAGCCTCCTGTCCAGATTAACCTCCAGATTCCCAGTGCCCTTGAACTCCTCAAAGATCACCTCGTCCATGCGACTACCGGTATCAACCAAGGCTGTTGCGATAATCGTCAGGCTGCCCCCCTCTTCTATGTTCCGTGCAGCGCCAAAAAACCGCTTTGGTCGATGTAAAGCATTTGAGTCCACGCCTCCCGAGAGAACTTTACCGCTTGGAGGCACGACCGCATTATAGGCCCTCGCCAGTCGTGTAATGCTATCTAGCAGTATCACCACATCCACCTGATTCTCAACAAGACGCTTGGCCTTCTCGCTCACCATCTCGGCAACCTGAATATGCCGTTGTGCCGGTTCATCAAAGGTAGAACTGATCACCTCGGCCCGAACCGACCTTTCCATATCCGTCACCTCTTCGGGGCGTTCGTCGATGAGCAATACAATGAGGGTTATTTCAGGATGGTTCGTCGTAATACTATTGGCAATGTTCTGAAGAAGCATCGTCTTGCCTGTCCTTGGAGGGGCCACAATGAGACCCCGTTGACCCTTACCGATAGGGGTCAACAGATNNTCAAAGAGGATTTTGTCGCGAGCATTCTCCGGATCTTCGTAATTCACAGACTCGACCTTCAGCATGGCAAAATATCTCTCCGTGTCCTTTGGAGGCCGAATCTGTCCGGACACCGTATCCCCTGTCCTTAGTGTGAATCGTCGGATCTGGGAAGGGGAGATGTAGATATCATCCGGGCCAGGTAGATAATTATAGTCCGGAGCACGGAGGAATCCGAAACCATCAGGCAGGATCTCCAGAACCCCTTCCCCGTAGATCAGGCCGTTCTTGTCCTGCTGGGCCTGGAGTATGGAGAAAATGAGCTCTTGCTTTCGAAGGCTGCTCGCCCCTTCGACATTCAATTCTTTTGCGATGCTGTTAAGTTCAGCAATGGGTTTCTGTTTTAACTCCTTTAGGTTCATAACTTCCTCGAGGTATTTGGGGATTTGATGGAGAGACGGTTTAGACTACGTCAGGGCCTTTTTCGGCAGTTCCCCGTCTCGGTGGCGTAGGAGCTGTGATCGAAAAAATCCTGAATCGCACTCCCGGCCGTCCTTTGCCGCCTATTAGAAACCTGAATGGTATCTCCATATATGAGGATTTTAATCTGATGAATTGCCCTCTCGTCTGCTTTCTTCCTTCTTGCAAATCTCGGACCGATCAGGATAGCCATCCCACTTTTGGATAAGTATCTATATGTCGAGCTGGCCAACGCTGAGCGCATTCTCTTCGATGAATTTGCGCCGCGGATCAACCTGATCACCCATGAGGATCGTGAATATATCGTCTGCTTCTACCGCATCCTCGATTCTAACTCGGAGGAGAATACGGGTGACCGGGTTCATTGTGGTTTCCCAGAGCTGGTTAGGATTCATCTCGCCAAGTCCCTTGTACCTCTGAACCGATATCCCGTCTTTGCCGATGTCCTCGATGAGCGAAACCAGGTCATCCTCATTTTCTACTCTGACTTCTGTTCCCTTGTCCACGACATAGGGGGGCTTCTCAAATCCATTGATTTCATGATATGCCGCCGTCAGGCTTCTGAAAGCGGCAGAGGAAATCAGTTCCCAGTTCAGCAGATTCTTGTGGCTCTCTCCGTTTCTCCATATCTCTAACTCGTAGAGATTGTGTTCCTCATCTTCGAGAACGTCTGAAACTTTAAATCCTCTCTCTACGAGCTTCTTTCTGATCTTCAGCAGTTCTTTCTGGTCTTCGAAAAATGCTCGTTCCTTGATTCGACTTTCGAGAAGAGCATCCATCAGGCTATCGGAATAACCTCGATTGAGTATCTTTTTTCTGAAATACCGGTACTGGAAGAACTTATCGAGCATGGACTTGAGCTTCTTTCCTGAGAACTCCTTCCCACTCTTTTCAACTTTTACCTTTGTCCTTCCCGTTGCCCTGTCTAGGAGGAATCGACTCATCTCTTGTTCAGACCTGAGGTAGAGGTCCTTCTTGCCCTCTCTTACCTTGAAAAGCGGCGGTTGAGCAATATAGAGATAGCCTCTTTCAACGAGTTCAGGCATTTGCCGGTAGAAGAAAGTCAAGAGGAGTGTACGGATATGGGAACCATCGACATCGGCGTCGGTCATGATGATGATATGATGATACCGCAGTTTTGAAACATCGTAATCGTCTTTGCCAATTCCGCCGCCCAGAGCAGCAATAATGATTTTGATCTCCTCATTAGAGAGCATCTTGTCAACCCTGGCCTTCTCCACATTGAGAATCTTACCCTTGAGCGGAAGAATCGCCTGATAAGCCCGGTCCCTGCCCTGCTTGGCAGAACCCCCTGCCGAGTCACCTTCGACAATATAGAGTTCGCTGAGACCAGGATCCTTTTCCCGGCAGTCAGCGAGTTTTCCCGGGAGGGTATCACTCTCCAGAAAGCCCTTCCGGCGGGTGAGTTCTCTCGCCTTTCGCGCCGCCTCACGGGCTCTTGCCGCGTCGACAACTCTCGCGATAATTCTTCGAGCTAGCTTGGGATTCTCTTCAAAGAATACGGAAAGTTTCTCGTTGACGAGACCTTCGACCACTCCCTTAACTTCACTGTTGCCAAGTTTCGTTTTGGTCTGACCTTCGAACTGGGGCTCGGGTACTTTGACACTGACAACGGCAACCAGACCCTCGCGAACATCCTCCCCACTCAGGTTCTCCTTGAGTCCTTTAAATAGGTTGTTTGACGTGGCGTAAGAGTTTATAGTTCTCGTCAGAGCAGCCTTGAACCCGATGAGATGGGTGCCACCCTCATTGGTATTGATGCTGTTCGCATATGAGAACAGATTCTCCGAATAGCCCTCATTGTATTGAAAGGCAACCTCAGCCAACACCCCGTTTTTTGACCCCTCAAAGTATATGGGTTTTGGATGAATACAGGTCTTGTTCTTGCTGAGATACTCGACAAAAGAAACGATGCCCCCTTTGTACAGGAATTCATGCTTTTTCTCTGTTCTCTCGTCAAAGATAGAGATGAACACCCCCTTGTGCAGGAATGACAGCTCACGGAGTCGTTGTGCCAGGATATCAAAGCTGAATTCGGTGGATTCAAAAATCTCGGCATCGGGTTTGAATCGGACGACCGTTCCAGTCTCCTTGGTTTTTCCAACGACCGCCAACTTGGTCAATGCCTTTCCCCGACCGTAGGTCTGAGTATAGACCTGTTTGTTCCGACGGATTTCGAGTTCAACAGAATCCGAGAGGGCATTAACCACAGACAGTCCGACTCCATGTAACCCTCCGGAGACTTTGTAAGTCCTGTTATCAAATTTCCCTCCTGAATGGAGTTTGGTCATCACGACCTCAATTGCAGGGCGACCTTCCCTTTTATGTATGTCTACGGGGATTCCCCGTCCATTGTCTTTCACGGTTATGCTGTTATCTATATGAATCGTTACCTCAATTCGGTCACAGTATCCCGCAAGCGCTTCATCGATACTATTGTCAACGAGTTCTTGAACAAGGCGGTGAAGTCCCTCCGTCGCGGTATTTCCAACATACATAGAAGGTCGTTTCCGGACGGCGACTAGTCCATCCAAGACCCGGATTTGATCTGCCGTGTAGATTTGATCTTTCATCGATCCCCGTTCCCGGTTACAGCTTCATTGGCATAATGAGGCAGAGGTGTTCTTCCCCGCCAACGGGCCGAAGAATACCCGCTGTTGTATTATCTTTCAGCTCGAACAATACCTCCTCAGTTGCCATCGCAGTCAAAGCATCGAGAAGATATCGTGCATTGAATCCAGCCGATAGGTCCTCTCCAC
>JABAOH010151158.1_pt1 | contig 134561 bp, 139 predicted proteins | sample 7062181 | NCBI WGS metagenome assembly JABAOH01 (sample SAMN14538630, study PRJNA623070) | marine sediment metagenome | biome: marine biome [ENVO:00000428]; feature: marine pelagic biome [ENVO:01000023]; material: deep marine sediment [ENVO:00002113]; isolation source: pool of 5 deep marine...
ATCTCACCCCGAACTCCCGAGCCTCGTACGAGGCGCTGGCGATGACACCCCTCGGGCCGACGCCGCCAACCGCCACTGGGCGACCCACCAGTGACGGGTCGGCGAGCCTCTCGACCTCGACGAAGAAAGCGTCCATGTCGACATGGAGGATCGGCTCTGTCCACACGATGACCTCGAAGTTACCCGTGAATTGGGACATGAACGGCCAAACTGATCGGCATGGCAGCACTGGTGCACCTGGTTCGCCACGCCGAGGTGGACAATCCGGATCGAATGGTGTCCGGGTCGAAACCGGGCTTCGGGCTCTCGGCCCATGGGCTCGATCAGGCCCGCCGGGTGGGCCGCTACCTGGGGCCTCGTCCGGTCGTCGCCATCTGGTCGTCTCCACTCGAGCGTGCCCTTCGCACCGCCGAGGAGATTGCCAGCAGGTCAGGTGTTCCGGTCCGCGTCCACCAGGATTTGATCGGGTGGAGCGTGACCGATCGCTGGGAAGGACATGCCTGGTCAGAATTGTCCGTGGCCTTCCCCGGTGAACTGGAGGCCTACCTCGACCATCCGCAGCAGCTGACCTTCGCCGATGAGTCGTTGGCCGACTTCGCCGATCGCATCTCCGGTGTGGCGCGGAAACTCGAATTCGAGCATCCGCACGGGGATGTCGTGGTCGTGTCTCATCAGCATGCGGTCCAGGCAGGCAGGCTGCGCCTCACCGGCTCGGATCTCTCCTCGCTCCACGTCGACGCCCCCGGATTTGGAGCCGTGGTGACGCTGAGGCCCGGCACTACCTGGCGAGAGGAGACCGTCTGGGAGCCCGGAGCGTCTACTCAGTTCGGCCAGAAGGCTGACCTGCGAGCGGTTCCGAGCACCCTCGGCCCGACCGACCCCGCTTCGGCTTGAAGAGCCAGGCTGGCACACTCCCCCATCGGATGCTCACCTTCGTATGGGGTTTCGGAGCCTCGATCATCTGGACCCTGGTCCTCGCCCTCGACGCCGACATCGCACCCGTCGCGGCCTTGTTGATGGGGATAGGCATGATCCCGACCGCGACGGTGGCGACCGTGGGCATGGTCGTAGTCGGGGGGCGCTGGGCCCGGCGCCTCGGCTTGACCGGGCTCGGCATGACGGTGGTCACTGCCCTCATCACCTCCGTGGGCCCGTTGTGGGTCGTCGGTCTCGGCCTCACATCGATAGGAGCCGGCGCAATGTTCCTTCCCTCGACGCTGTCCCGAATAAGAAAGCTCCCAGCTGCCACCGGTCCCCCCTGGCGAGCCGTTGCAGTGCCTCTGCTACTGGTGACGGCACCCTTTGCCTACGGGGTTGCCGCCGGGGGGTCTCATGCTTGGGCGCTGGCCCTTGCAGGCATCGGCGCCCCGCTGACGGCGTTCGCCTACGCCCGCGTGATCCCCGGCGGCCTGCTGGCGCTTCGCATCGGCTGGCCGGCCCTGGCCTTGGGCGTGGCTCCTGTGTTGGCACCCCCCGCTGGGATCACGTCGGCTGTCCTGGGCGTCGCCACGGCAGCCCTCGCCTGGCACCCCTCGGTGAAAGCCGCTTTCAGCCCCCCTCGAGAGACCGGCTCTTCCTACTCGATTCCGCCTGAGTTGGCTCCCTCCGAGATTCTCGAGGCGGCTGACATAGACGAGAGGGGGCGGAGACGTTGAGGCGCCCCAACCCCTGGATAGCCATACCTTCTGTGCTGACAGGCGCTCTGGCGGGCGCCATCGGATGGGTGGTCACCGACGTGAGCTGTCGCCAGGACACCGGAGCCCCCTGCGTCCCCTGGGCCGTCCTGGCTGCCGTACTCTCCTTCGTCGGTGTGAGCGTGGGAGTGGCCCTGGTGTTGGTTCTCGTCTACCGAAGCCTCGCCGAGTGGCGAGAGCACTCGCGCTGACCGGCGAGTTCAGCCCGAGAGCTTGGAAGTGACGAGGTCCACGGCCTGCCCAACGGTCATGATCGACTCGGCCTCCTCGTCGGGGATCTTCACGTCGAATTCGTCCTCGAGGGCCATCAGCAACTCGACCACGCCGAGACTGTCGACATCGAGGTCTTCCTCGAAGTGCGCTCCATCGTTGATCTTCTCGGCATCCAGGCCCAACTCGGAAACCAGCACGCCAACCAGACGCTCTGAGACCTCGCTCCGCTCCATTCCGTTCCTCACTCTCGTCTCGTGCCGGCCGGAATCTACAGCGTGATCCCGCCGTCGACTGCTATCACTTGCCCCGTTATGTAAGCCGCCCCGTCCGACACTAGGAAGCCCACCGCTGCCGCAACCTCGTCGGGGGCTCCGAATCTCCCCAGAGCGATCGAGTCCAAGGCGGCGCCTTTGAAATCGTCCCCCAGAGCGCCGGTCATGTCTGTCTCGATATATCCCGGAGCGACCACATTGCACGTGATGTTGCGCGACCCCACTTCCTTGGCCACCGACTTGGAAAAGCCGATCATGCCCGCCTTCGAGGCGGCGTAGTTGGCCTGACCCGGGTTGCCTGAGATACCGGCCACGGAGGCAATCGACACGACCCGTCCCCACCGGACCCGCAGCATGTTCTTCAGGGCTGCTTTGGTGCAGAGGAAGACCGATCGGAGATTCGTGGCGATCACATCATCGAAGTCTTCTGTGCTCATCCTCAGCAGGAGGTTGTCTCTTGTGATGCCGGCGTTGTTCACCAGGATCGTGGCGGGGCCGAGCTTCGATCCGACCTCTTCGAACATGGAGTCGACGTCGTCCGCCGACCCGACATCGGCCCCGACGGCCAGAGCCGAGCCGCCCGAGTCGGATATCTCGTCTACCACTTCCCCCGCAGCGGCCTCGGACCGCGCGTAGTTGACCGCCACCGCGTTGCCTGAAGCGGCAAGAGCCAAGGCGATGGCCTTGCCCAGTCCACGGGACGCTCCGGTTACAACGGCTACTCGGGCTTGGCCGCCAGCGGTCACTGGAGCTTCTCCGGCAAGCCGAAGAAGTCGAAGTTGGGCTGCAGCAGTTCCATTGTGGTTCGGTCGGTCGGTGGCAGGTCGACGTCACTCTCGTCGAGCGGTTCGACGCGGGGTCCCCAACGGTGAACTGCCGAACCCCAGGTGAGACCGCCTCCGAATGCGGTGAACACGACGTTGTCACCCGGCTGGATCCGCCCTTGTTCGAGAGCTTCGGCCAGTGCCACCGGGATCGTCGCCGCCGAAGTGTTCCCGTACGAGTGGATGTTCACATAGACCTTTGACTCCGGGACGCCGAGCCGGCGGGCTGTGGCATCGATGATGCGCACATTGGCCTGATGAGGGATGAGCAGGTCGACGTCTTCCAGGTCAAGACCGGCTTTGTCGAGCGAGGCTTTCGACGACTCCCCCATCATGGTCACTGCCCTTCGGAACACCTCCTGGCCTTCCATGGCGATACCCGCCTGGGATGGGACCACGGGGCATCGGTCTCCCTGTGTGCCGTCGACCGGCACCTCGAGGATGTGGCCCACGGATCCGTCCATACCGAGATCAGAGGAGAGAACGCCGAACTCCTCCTCGGTGGGCTCCAAGACGACCGCGCCGGCCCCGTCCCCGAACAAGACACATGTGGCCCGATCGGTGAAGTCGGTCAGGAAGTGGAGCTTTTCGGTTCCAACCAGGAGAACCGTCCTGTTGGTACCGGCCTTGATCATGTTGGATCCCACCACAAGGCCGTACACGAAGCCCGAGCAGGCCGCGTTGAGATCCATCGCCGCGGCATTCCACGCCTCGAGCTTCTTTTGCACCACAGAGGCCGTTGAGGGGATGATCGAGTCCCCTGAGCACGTCGCTACCAGGAGAAGGTCGACTTCCGCCGGCGTCTTGCCGGCAGCCGCAAGCGCCCGGAAGCAGGCGACTGCGGCCAGCTCTGATGCCTCGACGTGGCTTATCCGACGTTCTTTGATCCCAGTCCTAGTCGTGATCCACTCATCAGAGGTGTCGACGATCTGTTCCAGGTCGTGGTTGGACAGCACGTTGGGGGGCATGCACTTCCCCCATCCGGTTATGTGAGCATTGAGCATTGCTGACTCCTCGATTACGCGAGCGTACCCAGTGCCGAGACGGCATCGGAGATGTTGTCGAGATTGGAGACCGTGAGTACCTGAGTGTCTGGGACGGTTCGCTTGGCCATTCCGGCGGTCACGTCCCCCGGCCCGACGTGCACGAACACATCCGCACCGGCGGCGGTCATGGCGGTTAGACAGTCGCTGAAGCGGACGGGCTCGACCACCTGGCGAACCAGCGTCGCCCTCATCGAGTCGAGGCGGTGCGGCTCGGCGGTTGTGTTGGACCAGACCTGGAACAGCGGCTCGGACAGATCGACCCGTTCCAGTGCCTCGGCCAGCGCGTCGCTGGCAGATGCCATGAACTTGGTGTGGAAGGCACCGGCGACCTTGAGGGGAATCGCTCGTCGTATCCCGTGCTCGGGCGCATGGGCGACCACCCAATCGATGTCTTCGGCACCTCCTGCAACGACTACCTGTCCCGGCGCGTTGATGTTGGCCACCGACAGCTGACCCCCAGCCTCGGTGCGCACTCGTGCCAGGTCGGTCGCCGCCGCCTCGTCGGCTCCGATGAGGGCCGCCATCCCAGAAAGGCTGGAGTCGGCTGCGGTGGCCATCGCCTTTCCCCTGGCGGCGACTACCGCCAGCCCATCGTCGAATGACATCGCCGATGCCGCGGCCAGCGCCGTGTACTCCCCCAGCGAGTGACCCGCTCCCGCCCCGGCGGGGACGGAGAATGCCTCGGCCAGGCACGTCCAGAGGGCGTAGGAGAGCGCATAGAGAGCCGGCTGGGCGTGCTCGGTCCTGGTGAGAAGGTCCTCCGGACCATCCAGGCACACCGAGCGCAACGACCAGCCGAGAATGTCGTCCGCCCGATCGGTGAGGAGATCCGGCCGCGCATCGAAGAGATCGGCTCCCATGCCGACACTCTGTGACCCCTGGCCAGGGAACAGCACGGCGAAACTCATAGGTCCTTCGACTTCCAGGGGAACGTCGTCGTTACGCGAGCGCCGCTGCCAGCCGGTCGACATCGGAGCCATCGACGTCCCGGTGGGTCACCAGGCGCCACTCTCCTCCGCGGGGAACGTTGGCCTTGATGGCGTTGGACTCGAGCCGGGCCGATATCTCCGGCCATCCCATCCCCATAGCCTCGACCGAGACGCGGACCATGTTGGTCTCGACGCGTTCGTGATCCACAGATCCTGGGAAGCGCGCCGACATGGCGTCTGCGAGTGTTCCGGCGAGAGCATGGTCCTCGATCAGGCGCGCCCGTCCCGCCAGGGCGACCCTTGCAGCCGCGGCCAGGACACCGGCCTGCCTCATTCCGCCACCCATGCGCTTGCGCAGGTATCTCATCTCGGCCACGGCATCTGCTGTCCCGCACACGATGGAGCCGACCGGCGCGCCGAGCCCCTTCGAGAAGCAGAACTGGATGGTGTCGCCGGTGGCGGCGTACCTGGCCGCCCCTACCCCGGAGGCGGTGACGGCGTTGAAGATCCGGGCGCCGTCGATGTGGATCGACAAGCCGTGGCTGCGGGCTGTTGCCGACGTCTCCTCCATGAGCTCGATCGGCACCACGCGACCACCCGAGAGATTGTGGGTGTTCTCCCAGACCATCAGCCCGATCCTCGGGTAGAACCCGGAGATCGCCATCGCCTGTTCCACGTCGTCGGGGGTTATACGCCCGGCCTCACCCTGGACGGTGCGGAACCCGACCCCTGACAGAGCCTGCGGAGCCCCAGCCTCGAACGACCGCACATGGCTGCCCTCGTGGGCGAGGACCTCTTCCCCAGGATTCGTTTGGTGCATGATCGCCAATTGGTTGCCCATCGTGCCTGTCGGTACGAACAGGGCCGCCTCCTTGCCCATGACCTCGGCGGCCTCTTCTTGAAGCTTGTTCACGGTGGGGTCGTCACCGTAGGCATCATCTCCCACGGGGGCCGCGGCCATCGCCGCGAGCATCTCGGGGGTGGGTCGCGTGACCGTGTCCGACCTGAAATCTGCGATGCCGTCGGGGAATGCCATGGGCGGGATGGTATTGCCTCCCAAGCGGAGAGGAGACGGCTATCAGAGCCTGGTCAGGGTGTCACCTATTCGAGTCGCAGCCTGAACGATCCGATCGACGTCTTCGACCAGGGCAAAGCGGACGTGGCCCTCACCACTCGGTCCGAACCCGATCCCTGGACTGACCGCGACACCCGCCTCTTCCAGCAAGAGCAAGGAGAACTCGAGCGAGCCCGACCCCTCATATGGTCCGGGAATGGGCGCCCACACGAACATGGTCCCGCTGGGCTTGTCCATCTTCCAGCCCACGTCGGCAAGCGAGTCCAACAGGGCGTCACGCCTACGCTCATAGACCCCGCACGTCTCCAGCACGAACTCATCCCCCTCGTCCTCGTCCAAGGCCTTGGCGGCGGCTATCTGGATCGGTTGGAAGGTGCCGTAGTCGAGATACGACTTGAGCTTCGCGAGGGCGGCGACAACCGCAGGGTTGCCAGATAGGAAACCAACCCTCCATCCAGCCATCGAGTGCCCCTTGGTCAGCGAGTAGATCTCGACGGCGACTTGCTTTGCGCCGGGCACCTCGAGGATGGAAGGAGGCGTGTAGCCGTCGAAAGCCACATCTGCGTAGGCGAAGTCGTGAACGACCAGCACGTCGTTCTCAGCGGCGAAAGTGACCAGTCTCTCGAAGAAGTCGAGTCCCACGACCTTGGTGGTCGGGTTGTGAGGGAAGCTGACGATGATCACGCGCGGCCTCGGCCACGAGCTGCGGAACATCCGGTCGACGACCGCGAAGTAATCCTCCTCGGATCCGACGGGGGCGCGGCGCACCTCGGCGCCGGCAATGCTGGGGGCATAGATGTGAATCGGGTATGAGGGCTCGGGGACGATCGCGACATCTCCTGGCTGGAGAAGCACCCACATCAGGTGGGCAAGCCCTTCCTTGGCTCCGATCGTCGATATGACTTCGGTCTCGGGGTCGAGGACGACGCCGAACCTCCGCTGGTACCTCCGTGCCAGCGCCGATCGGAGAGCGTCGATGCCCCGAGATGCGGAGTAGCGGTGATTCGATGGGCGGGTCGCCTCGTCCACCAGGGTCTTCACTGCCGGGGCCGGAGAGGCCAGGTCGGGATTGCCGAAACCGAGATCCACCACATCGACACCGGAACTGCGTACCTCCGCTTTGCGACGATTGACCTCGGCGAACGCATAGGGAGGTAGCGAACCGATCCTGCGGAAGTCCATCCTGGGCGAACAAGCTAGACCGGCAGGTCTCAGGTATCCGGTATCACGTCCGGGGAGCCATCAGGTGGCGGGCAACGTGGGGTCCTGGGACCTGCTGCCCACCGCCACTACCCGGACAGTCGATCGATTATCGAGCTGATCCGCTTGGGAAGGACCGAGCGGGACAGTCCCACCATCTCCCGGGCCATCGCCAGAAGGTCGCCAGGACCGTCCCAGTGCTCCTCCACGATCTCGGGGCCGGCCCGGTCGATTAGGGCGTCGATGGCGAACAGCATCAGGAGCACGTCGTCCGCCCACCCGATCACCGGTATCACTTCGGGGATCAGGTCGACGGGGCTGACCGCATACACACCGGCCAACCCGAGAGTGATCTTGGCCCTTCTGGGTACCCGCGGGTCTTTGACCAGCCGGCCGATCAGCTTGACCAGGTTGGGCAGCATCAACGCCGCGTCCGACATCAGCTTCCTGGCCTGCACCGGCGCTCCCTCGCCTGGAGGCAGAACGTCGTCGGGGGCGATTGTCGTTGGCTGTTCAGTCATTCCACGTCGATTCTCTCTAGGACGATCTGGTCGTCACCATTCTGGCCCCGGTCGGCGATTCCCGCTATCTCGTCGATCACCGCCTCGACCGCCTTCAGCGCCTCGATCATGGCCTGCACGAGGTGAACCGAGGCCCGGCGCCCGGCACGTTTCAGAGCCGTTCTGGTCGGCGAGTCACTCATCGGTCTTCAGGATCTGTGAATGTGACGCGAAGGGTGGCGGCCTCCAGCTTGGCACGAGTCACCTCACGCCGCAGGAGGGCATCGGGCAGGATGAACGACCGGCGATAGGGACCGAGCCTCACGTATAGCTCATGGCCGATGCGAAACACGTCGAGGTCTCCCTTGTCGGCGTGCGGGATGTCCAGCTCCATCGTCACCGCGCCCTCGGACTCAACGATGCGGAATGGGCTCCTCGCTTCGAAGTCCAACGCGGGATCGGCAGAGGCATAGAGCTCTGAGGCCATCAGGCGCAGCCGCTCCAATCCGACCATTTCGTCGTCGAACAACCGCAACCTGAGCCTGGGGACGTCGCCGAAAGCATCGTCGATCACGTCCAGGTGGCCTTTCTGGATGGATCGCCAGCGCTCGAAGTAGGGGTCGGCCACCACGTCGGGAAGGACCCTGTTCACCACCACGCTATCGACCCCGTAGCCGAACAGCCCCAGATAGCTGTAGGTTCGCCGGGCTTCGTCGATGACCATCTTCTCGGGGTTGATGACGAGACGGGCCGAGGTGATCTCTGGTGACGAGACGAGCTCCTTCACACCCTCGACGGACTCGAAAACGGATTGGGCGGCGGTGAACACCTCGTCCTCGGGAATGGGCAGATCCGTAATGCGTGTCAGCAGCGGCCTGGCGGCGCGCATGATCTTGCGCTCGGTTGGCATCACCTTCTCGAAGTACCACGAGAGCACCTCGGGCAGTGAGAGGAGCCTCAGTGTCTCCGCGGTCGGGGCACAGTCGACGATGACTGCGTCGTAGACCCCTGAACGCGCATGGCGGTTCACTTCCAGGAGGGCGAACAGCTCGTCCATCCCGGGCAGCACCAGAAACTCCTCGGCCTCGATGCCCGCCGCGCCGCCCCAGTCGAGGACGTCCATCAGTTGCCGCCTGATCGAGCCCCAGTGATGGTCGAGCTGTCGTTGGGTGTCGATCTGCTGGCCGTGGAGGCGGTCTGCCACCTTGGACGGCTCGCTGCCCAGGGGCACTGCCAGGGCATCGGCCAGCGAGTGAGCCGGATCGGTTGACGTGACCAGCGTGCGGTGGCCGAGATCTGCGGCGGCGATCGCGGTTGCCGCCGCGACTGTGGTCTTGCCTACTCCACCCTTGCCGGTGACGAGGACGATCCGCATTTGGCTAACCGGATTCGGCTACCCGCTTGCGAAGACCGCGCAGCGCCGTTGTGATGATCTGCTTCTCGGCCTGTCTCTTCAAGAATCCAGGAATCGTGAACTTGGGCTCAACCGTCAGCGAGTAGACGACCTCTGTTGCGCCGTCTACCGCTGAGAACTGGTACGAGCCCTCGAGCATCTTCACGTCGTCGCCTTCCTCGGCTTCCCAGCTCAAAATGCGAGGGTGGTCGTGGGTGTATCGCAGGACGTAGGAGATCTCTTTGACGAAGACGTCGACGACAAACCGGGCCCGCTCGACCCGGCCGTCTTGGTCGGAGCTGAGGATCTCGACCTCCTTGACCCCGGTGGCCCAGTCGGGGTACGACTCCACGTCGGCTGCGGCGGCATAGAGCGCCTCCTGAGTGGCATCGATCTCGAGCGTTTGAAACGTTCCTTCAGTCATATCTCATCCCTGCCGGGCCCGAAGGTCGAGGCTAACGAATCCTGGCGGGTTGAACCACACCGTCACGCAGGCGCAGAAAGCGGCCGGTCGCCCGGAAGTACCCGGCGTTGAGGCACCGGGTGGCTCCAACACGCCAGGTCATCGCCTGGGCCTGATGGACATCCCCGTACAAGTGGTAGCGAGGCTGGTGCTCCAACAGGTAGTCGAGGATCGGCCTGGATCCTCGTTCTTCTCGGCCGGTGACGACGTCGCGGCGGGTCGGGCGCAATGCGGGGGGAACATGGGTGCAGAGGATGTCGACCGGTCCGATGGAAGCAAGGAGCCTTGCCGTCTCGGAGTCGTCCACTTCGCCACGCGCCCGCAGTGGGGTGGCCACCCCTCCCCCTACCAGGCCGACAGACAGCCCGTCGAACTCGACAACCTCCCCGTGCGCATATGTGAAGGAGGCCGGGAGGGCCTTGCGCAGCTCACCCGGATGGTCCACGTTCCCGTGTATCACCCAGCCGGTCCCCTTGGCCAGAACCTCGGTGGCACGCTTGTACTGGCGCACGATCGCCTTGCCGATGTCAGATCTGACCTTCTCGACATTGTCTCCGACATGGCTGCTCCACAGGTTCGACATCCTCTCGTAGTCGCTGTCTGCCCTGGCGCGGCCGGCGGCGAGAGCGAAGTCGAGGCCCAGGACTTCGGCCAGGGCACCCTCCCCGGTCCGGTAGTCGGTGAGGTTGGCGAGGTCGCCGAGAATCACCGCGGGCTCGCCGGCTTCGAGAAGTCTCTCGAGTGCATCGAACGATGCGTGAATGTCAGAGGCGAATACGGTCAATGGCCGGCCCTGGTGACCGAGTAGCGCACCCATGCCGCGGACCCGGCCGCCGCGATGAAGGCCAGCAACAGGGAGACCGGCCATGCGAGATCGAGTGGAGAGAATTCTGCCGACATGCCCCCCATTCCGAAGCCGACGACAGCCCCGAGAGCCATCTTCCCGGCAGTGCCCAAACGCTCACCAGGGTCGCGCTCGGGTCGACCAAGGTTGTCAGCGAGTGCTCCGCCAATGATGACGACCACCAGCCCGATGATGCCTGTCGCCAGGGCGATCGCGTAGACCTTGACCATGTCGAGTCGAGAGTAACCGGCTGTTGAGGGGTCTCCGGGTCGTGGTCAGGAGACCCTGCGCTCGCCGAAGTCCGATCGCTCGGTCGGAACGAGACGCAGCTTCGGGACCAGGCCCTGGTCCGAGAGATGGCGAATTGCCTCCTGGTGGGCATCGCCAAGATCTACCGGCCTCTCCCCGAGCAAGACGGTCACCACGCAATCATCACATGCGCTGGTCTCTCTCATCGCGCATTGGTCACAGTCGATCAGCATCTCAACCTCCAGCCAAGAAGCTACGGCGGGGGTGTGACGGATTTGTCTGCTGCGCCATTGCAGCCGTCGGCCGAACCTGCTGAGGGAGCCCGTCGGCCCAACACTGGTAGTTCACCGTCATGGCCGATTGGCGTCTGCGGGTAATGTGTCCGGCGAATCGTGAGCCTCAAGGTCCCGCGCCATTAGTACCGTCACCGGTCTGGCGCTCGTCGTCTTCCTCCTCGCCGTAAACGCGTTCTTCGTCGCCGGCGAGTTCTCCCTCGTCACAGTTGAGAGGAGCCGTGTGACGCGTCTCGCCGGCGAGGGGAACCGGCGGGCACGGAACATCCTCTCAGGGCTCTCGAGGCTGTCGTTCCACCTTTCCGGGGCTCAGCTCGGGATCACGGTCTCCTCGCTCGTGCTCGGCCTCGTGGCCGAGCGCACACTCGGCCCCCTCGTCGACCCCCTTCTCGAGCTGGCCGGTCTCGGTGCGGACCTGCGGCCTGCGTTCACGATCGGACTCGCTCTTGCCATCGGAACGTCGCTCCAGCTCGTGTTCGGGGAGTTGGTGCCCAAGAACCTGGCAATCACCTATCCGTTCGCGACCGCGAATCGCGTCGGCATACCGATGCTCGTTGTGAACAACGTCCTCTCTCCAGTCATCAGGTTCCTCAACTCCGCGGCCAATCGAACCGTCCGCCTGCTCGGCATAGAGCCAAGAGAGGAGCTGGCAGGAGTTCGGTCGATTGAGGAACTCGAGCTGATCATCAGGGCATCGGGCGAAGGCGGCCTGTTGGCGGACGAGGAGCTAGGCCTGCTGACTCGCTCAATCGCCTTTGCCGAGAACCTCACTTCGGACGTGATGATCCCGCGAGTCAATGTCGTTGGCCTCCCCGAGACAGCTACGGTCGCTGACCTCCAGGAAGCATCGATCGAGTCTGGGCACAGCCGCTTTCCGGTCTACGGCACCGATCTCGACGCAATCGTCGGTGTCGCCCATGTCAAGGACAGTTTGGGCGTCGCACCCGAGTTGAGGGACGCGGAACCGATCGTCGACCACATGCGCCCGGCCCTGGTCATCCCCGATTCCCAGCCGCTGGCCACAGTCCTGTTCGAACTGAGGACCAGAGGGTCCGGCCTAGCGATAGTCACCGACGAGTACGGAGGCACCGCCGGCATCGTCACCTCCGAAGACCTCCTCGAGGAGATCATCGGAGAGATCAGGGACGAGCACGACCCGGCCGACGATGCCACTCCCCCAGACGAGTTGTCCGGGTTGCTGCATCGTCACGAGGTAGCCGCCCAGGTTGGGTTCGCATGGCCCGAGGGCCGCTACGAGACGCTGGGCGGGTTGATAACGGCCCACCTGGAGCGCTTGCCTGAGTCCGGCGACGAGGTGGAGATCGACGGATGGCGCTTTGTGGTGACCTCCCTCGACGGTTTCAGGGTGGATCGGGTTGCCGTAATGCCACCTGAAGGCCACGGCCGATGAGCCCCTCGGCGCTCGGAGTGGCCGCGGTCCTGGTGCTTCTCAACGGATTCTTCGTCGCCGTCGAATTTGCCTTCACCGCCTCCCGGAGAGCTCCTCTGGAGGACCTGGCGGCCGAAGGTCGGCGAGCCGCCCGATGGGCACTGTCGGCGATGGACGAGCTGCCGGTCACATTCGCCGGCGCCCAGCTAGGCGTGGCCGGGGCCTCCTTGGCCTTGGGTTTCGTGATCGAAAACTCCTTGGAGGCAGCATTTGAGGACTTCTATCACGCCCTTGGTCTGGCCTCGGGCGCTGTCGCCACGTTCGCCGTCGTCACCGCTCTGCTCATCGTCTCCTTCGTCCACAATGTGTTTGGGGAAATGGCTCCCAAGAACGCCACCATCGCCGCTCCGGAGAAGGCGGCCCTCCTGCTTGGTCCACCGTTTCGGGGATACGTGACGGTCTTGCGTCCGATCATCGCCGCTCTGTCATGGACGGCGTCGTCGGTCCTGCGACTCTTCGGAGTGAAAGCGCGCCAGACGGTGGAGACAACGCACTCAGCGGAAGACATCGCCGTGTTGGTGAGCACCATCGGCTCGGGCGGGATAATCGATCCGGGATCCTCGCGATTGCTCAGCTCGGCTCTGCGCTTCCAGGAGACGGTTGTGTCCGAGGTGATGGTCCCAAGGCCCGATCTGGTCGCCAAGCCGGTGCGGGACCACCCGAGCTCGTTCGAGCGGGCCGTGATCGAGACCGGCCACTCGCGCATACCGGTCTTTGGGGAGAACCTCGACGACATAAAGGGATTCGTCCACGCCAAGGATCTTCTCGCCGTGCCGGCCGAGGATCGGGATCTGCCCATCGACCTCGGGTTGGTGAGGAAGGTCCCGGTGGTCCCGGAATCCACGCCGATCTCCCCGGTGATGGAGATGATGCGCTCGGGGGGCGTTCACATGGCCGTGGCCATCGACGAGCACGGGTCTGTATCGGGCCTGGTGACCCTGGAGGACATCGCCGAGGAGTTGGTCGGGGAAATTCGGGATGAACACGACATTCGAGAGGTCATGGAGATTCGGCCTGCTGGGCGCGACCGATATCTAGTCGCCGGCCAGGCCCGGGTCGATCGCCTCGGGCTCATCGGGCTCGAGTTGGAGCAGGGCGAATACGAGACTGTCGGTGGCTACATCATGGATCGGCTTGGGCGGATACCCCGCCGGGGAGACTCGGTCGCCGGAGACGGTTTCCTGATGACGGTGCGCCGCATGGACGGCCGTCGAGTGCGGGAAGTCGAGTTGCGCACGCTCTCAGCGCCGTGACCAGCAGGCAAAGAGCACTCCCTGTGGACTGCTGCCAGAGAGAGCCGAGCGCTACCCGCTACTCCACGAACCCGTTTTCGGACAGCCACTCGGCTGCAACGGCGGCCGGGGTCTGGGCTTCCAATTCCACCCGCCCGTTCAGATCGAGGAGCGCCTCGGTGGTGATCTTGGCGGAGATCGAGTTGATCAGCTCCACAAAGCCGTCGCCGTAGGCCGAGATGATGGCGGTGTCGACGACGGGGACCACGTTCTCGGGGGCAATGATGGCTTCGGTGCCTTCGAGCGCGACGAAGCCCTTGACCGCAATGACCGGCTGTGTTGAGAAGAGGAGCGCAAGCTGGATCTCGCCGCTCTCCAGGGCGGCCACCCGAGCGGCGCCCTCTTGGATCGCCTCGAACTTCAGGCCACTGAGGCCGTAGTTGCTGACCAGTCCGGCGTAGCACGTATCGCGGTTCTCACACTCCGGCGGGCCACCGAGAGTGAGGTCGTCAATGTCGACGAGGTCCAAGACCGAGGAGACAGCATTGGCGGCGGCGAAGTCGGCTGTGACGACGAACACGTTCTTGTCCTGGCCGGGAGCCGGTTCCAACACCGTCACGCCCATCGGCTCGAAAAGCTCGGCGAGCTTGACCACCGCGTCCTGGGTGTTGTTGGGCGCCTCGCCTCCGAACCCGACCACGATCGATGAGCCGAGATACTCGGGGATGAGGCTTATCGAGCCCGATTCGATTTCGCCAAAGATCAGCTCTCGTGATCCGAGATTGAGGCTGCGCTCGACCGGGTACCCGTTGGCCTCTAGCGCCTGGGCGTATATCTCGGCGAGGATGACCGATTCGCTGAAGTTGAACGAAGCCACGTTGACCGTCGGTCCTTCGAGTGTTTCCGAGTCTCCACCCGGCCCTGTGCCGCATGCCGCCACAACGAGGGCAAGTGCCAGCAGGACCGCCCCGAAGGCGCGGTTGCGGAGTGGTTTCCGCATGGGTCTGTCCTTTCATACAGTTCCGATTCAGCCGCGTCCACAGGGCACGGCAGGATTTTCAACCAGGTCGTTTTAGACCATCTTCCCGACTATCAGGAAATGTGAGCCGAGGCCCGGACCTCGACATCGGCTAGCCGAAGCACGCCCGCAGGAAGCATCCACCTCTCCAGCCTGGTGAAGATCCAATCGACTGTGAGGGTCAGTCCGGCGATGAGGACCGCTCCTGAGAACACCTCGACCGATCCTGGCGCTCCCTGAGCAAACCCACGAACCACGTACTGACCGAGCCCTCCACCCGATGACAGCACCGCAGCGAGGGGGACAGTCGCCAAGACCTGGATCAGCGAGATCCTCACTCCGGCAAGGATCAGAGGGGCACCCACCGGAACCTCGACCCGCCAGAGGATCTCGGACTCGGTCATACCCATACCCCGAGCCGCTTCGACGGTCTCGGCGTCGATGGTGACCATCGAGGTGTAGGCGTTGGTGAACATCGGTGGGATGGCAAGAGCGACCAACGCGACAACGGCAGGCCAGAAGCGGAGGCTCACGCCGGCGCGCAGGAAGAACAGCCCGGCGAGGACCAGCAGCCCGAAGGAGGGGACGGCACGGCCGAGGTTGACGACTGCACTCGTAGAGAACTCGCCGATGCGACGATGACCCAGCCACACTGCCACCGGGATGGTCGCGACCAGCGAGATCGCCATCGGCACGGCCGCCAGCGCCAGGTGCTCTCCCACCCTGACCACGACTCCACCGTCGCCCAACCAGCGACCTTGCTCCCCGAACCAGGCCAGGACCTCACCCAGGAACTCGATCATGCCGTGGATCCGTTGCGACTCCAGGGCGTGACCAGCCTCCCGACGAACAGGAGCGCCACGTCGAGTACGGCTGCGAGCAGCACCGACAACCCGACGCCGACAACTATCTCGGTTGGAAAGACGATTGACTTGCGCAGTCCGTTCAAGATGAAGAACCCCAGGCCACCAAGGCCAAGAAGCGACGTAACGGTCACAAGTCCCACCACGGTGACGGTGGCGATCCTCAGCCCGGCGACTATGACCGGCATCGCCAAGGGGATCTGAACCTTCCTCATGATCTGGGAGGAGCTGTAGCCCATTCCCGCCGCCGCCTCGACGACGTCGGGGGAGACACCACTGATCCCGGTCACGATGTTCCGCACCAGGATCAGCAGCGTGTAGGAAATGAGGGCCACCTCGGCAGTGAGGAAACGGCCATGAGCGGTGCCGATGCCAAAGATCGGGGCCACGAACGCGAACACGGCCAAGGACGGGATGGTGTAGAGAAGGCCCGAGATCGATGAGATGCTCTGATAGGAGCTCGGCCAACGAATTGCTGCCGCGGACAGCAGGGCCGCCAGGACTAGTCCACCGCCCACGGCCACACCGGTGAGAGACAGGTGCTCGATCGCCTGCTCGGAGATCTCTCCTGTGTTGCGGGCGATCCATCCCCAGTCGACCAGCGGAAGCTGCTGTGCGAGGAGTGTCATTGGGTGATCTCGCGGGCGATCGACTCCAGATCGAGCATCCCCAGGTACCTGCCCTCGTCGACAACGACGGCGACCCGGGCCCGACTGGTCACGACCGCGTCGAGGGCCTCTCGAAGGGAAGAGTCAGGTCGCAGTGTCACCAGGAACGGCTTCGGTTCCGCGCTGGCGAGCCCGTTCGATCCGAGCTCGGAGCCATGGGCCCATCCAAGAAGGCGGTCGCCGTCGATCAGACCGACCCAGTCGACTCGATGAGCCTGCATCACCGACCGGGCCTCCTCCACGGTCGAGGTCACGTCCACGACAGGCCCGGGTGTCATCTCGACTCGTGAGACTGGCCGAAGGGCGAGCCGCTTGAGGCCGCGTTCGCCCCCGAGGAAGGCTTCCACGAAACCCGACGCAGGATCGGCCAAGACCGCTTCTGGAGCGTCGAACTGCTCCAGGCGGCCGCCAATGTCGAGCACCGCCACCTTCGATCCCAGGAAGACAGCCTCATCTATGTCGTGCGTCACCAACACGACCGTCTTGGCCAGATCTTGTTGAAGCTCCCGGAATTCCTCTTGGAGCCTGCTCCTCACGATCGGATCAACCGCACCAAACGGCTCGTCCATCAGCAGGACAGGAGGGTCGGCCGCCAGAGCCCGAGCAACACCCACACGCTGTTGCTGGCCGCCCGAGAGCTCACCGGGGTATCTGGAGAGGAGATCACCGTCGAGGCCAACGATGCCGATCAGCTCATCGACACGGTCCGCGATCCGGCTTCGGTCCCATCCGAGAAGCGAGGGAACCGTGGCGATGTTGTCGCTGATCGTCCGATGCGGGAACAGCCCAACCTGTTGGATGACGTATCCGATCGACCTGCGCAGCGCGTTGGCATCGACCGCCCTGATGTCGCGGCCCTGGACCTCGATGAGTCCCGAAGTCGGTTCAACGAGGCGGTTGATCATCTTCAGGATCGTGGTCTTTCCGCAGCCTGACGGTCCCACCAGGGTGACGAACTCCCCTTCGGCGACATCCATGCTCAGGCTCTCCACGGCCGGTGTCAGAGCACCCGGGAATGACTTGGTCACGTCGATCAGGCGGATCATCGGTGTCACGCTCACGCGGCCTCCTCTTCTGACTGGAGCTCAGCCGACCTGATGGAGAAAACTAAGCAGCTCTTCCAGATATCGCGTGGGGTCGGTGGCGTAGGCATCGAGATGGCCTGCGTCGGAGACCTGGTTCACCTCGACGAGATCAGGGCGAGCCATCAAGAGCGACAAGCTCTGGTCGATGGGGACCACCTCGTCTTCGACACCGTGCCGGATCAAGACAGGCACCCGCAGACTGGCTTTGGCGCGTTGGATGTAGTCGAGTTGGCGCCAGTTGACGTCAAGACGCACAGAGGTGAGGAAGTTTGCTGCCCATGCGACCGAGCCTGGTGTCGAAATCGGCAAGCCCGGCAGGTTTCGCTGGGTGGCTATGTGGCGCAGGCTGTCGGCCACATCGAGGTTTGGGCTGTCGAGGACAAGACCCTTGATGACTTCGAGATCGCTCCTGTAGGCGAAGGAAAGAACATGGGCCGCGCCGTCACCGAACCCGCTGAGCACCACCCCGGAGGCACCGTTGTTGACCGCGAAGGCGACCGCTGCATCGACGTCCTCCCATTCCGTCTGCCCGTACTGGTGGTATCCGGATGGATCGGTTGGCTGGCCATCGTCGTTCCTGTAGGTGATCGCCAGCTGGGGATATCCGGCGTCTTGTATTCGCTCGAACAGATGCTCGAACTGACCTGGCCCGGTGTTGATGGCGTGAACATGGATGACCCAGACCTGGCGTACCGAGGACAGGAACCAAGCGTCGTAGTCCCCGAGCGGAGCCTCGTATGTCACCTCCGACAGGCGAAAGGGCCCATCTGGAACGGCAATCGGTGCCGGCTCTGGCGCGAATCTCTCCTCGATCAGCTGCGACGACAGGAACCATCCGCCCGCCAGGTGGAGAACGGTGGCGAGGCCGACCACGCTCCAGACCAGAGCCTTGAACACCCTCTTGACTGTTAGAGCCTCTCTCTCGGCGCCCGTCACGGTGTGGGCAACAGTAGGCCGCCGACCAGGTGCTCTTCGTCATCGGTGACCGGGATCGGGTCGGGTCCGAAGGTTGGCTCCAACTCACGCGCCTCGGAGAGAGTCCCGTCGACCCGAACGGAAACCGCTTCTTCCATCACGGTGCCTACCGGCGCCTCTCCGGCGCTGAGCAGCTTCTCTCTGCGAACCAGGCCCACCAGCCTGCCCTGGTCGGCCACCGCCAGTGTCTGCTCTTCGTGGAACCGGAGTGTGTCATCGGCATGACGCAGCGGTGCGACGTACACAGGGTCTCCCATGAACCTGAACACCCGATCGGGAGCAGTCCGGACGATCACCGAACCTGCCTGAGCCGTCCGTCGGAGACGGGCGCCGGGTCCGAGCCTCGAGCGCTGGAGCCAGGAGCCGCCCGGCGCTCCGATGACCAGTAGCGCCCCCGGCTCGAGCCCATCGACGAGGTCACCGATCCCCTCGACCTCGACCACCCTCCCGGCGAGATCGGGAAGCGCCTCCCGGATCGACTCGATGAGCATCTCGGCATCGGGGCCGCCGTCGGGGCTGGAAGCAGAGATCATCTCCGCGGGGACACCCAGGGCATCGCCCAACATCGAAGCCGTCTCGGCGGCCAGGAGAGAGTGAGGTCCTCCGCCGACCGTGGCGACCACCTTGGTCACCTTGTCGGGTTCGAAGTCAACCGGCACGGCAACACTGACCAGATCGAAGTTGCCCGGAATCTTTCTCGAAACGAGAATTCGGGCCCGCTGGTCGATACAGCCGGCCGCCAGGTCGCCGGTGAGACGGCTCGAATCTTCGCCGCCGAGGAGAGACGCCAACACCGCGCATCCCTTGCCCCTCGTCCAGACGACCCGGCCCGGGCCCTTGTCATGCGATCGGCCGCTCATTGAACGGATGTCAGCCTGGTGCTAGCCCGCTGCGACGCTGCGTCCCGATACACGGGGCACACGATACGTCTTGTGTGCGATGGCGTCATCCCATTCGCACCCCGGCCCGCCGGTGTGACAGGATTCTCCGATGGAATTCAACGAAGTGCTCTCCAAGCGGCGCATGGTCCGCAACTACAGCGACACGGCGGTCGACGACGACGCCCTGGACCGCATCGCCGATGCTGCCTTCCGGGCCCCCTCCGCCGGGAACAGCCAGGCCCTGGGGGTCGTAATCGTGACCGACGAGCCCAAGAGAAGGGCTATCGCGGCGCTCGCCGACGAACCGGCCTACGTCGCAGCCGGCTTTGACCCCTGGATCTCCAAGGCACCTGCGCACATCGTCATCTCCGTCAGCGAGAAGACCTATCACGACCGCTACCGGGAGCCAGACAAGCTCGGCCCGGAAGGGGAGATCGACTGGCCGATCCCGTACTGGTGGATCGATGCCGGGGCGGCAATGATGGCGGTGCTTCTAGCAACGGTGGACGCAGGCCTAGCCGCCGGGTTCTTGGGGGTTCACTCGGTGCCGGATCTGGGCGTTCTACTCGACCTCCCAGACGATCATGTTCCCATCGGAGTCATCACCATTGGCCATCCCGCTCCCGACAAGCGATCGGGGAGCCTGGATCGTCCGAACCGTGCCAGGGACACGGTGGTCCACAGGGGCTCCTGGGGGCATCGGACACCGGGTACGGGATGAGCTTCGACATCTCATCCCCATCCAACGAGCGGGTCAAGAGGCTCAAGCGTCTCCGCTCTCGGAGGCACAGGGATGCAGAGGGGATGTTCGCAGTTGAGGGTGAGAGGCTGATCTCCCGGGCAATCTCCGCCGGTTTGGCTCCCGTCGAGGCGTACACGGACCGAAGTGTCGACATCGACTTCGGCATCGATCCGTTCACGGTGGAGCCGGTTGCCCTCGACCACGCCTCCTATCGTGAACACTCCGAAGGCGCCATCGCCGTCTTCGAGCAGTTCCCAACCGCGCTCGGCGGAATAGACGTCGGCGCGGAGTCGCTGATCCTTGCTGCCGAAGCGATCGAGAAGCCGGGAAACCTCGGAGCCATGTTGAGGATCGCCGATGCCATCGGCGCCGATGGATTCGTCAGCGTCTCGGGAACGACCGACTTGTTCAACCCGAACACGATCAGGGNNCACAGTCCCACTCGCTTGCTGCGAGCTGGACGACTTCTCTGAGTGGCTGGCATCGACCGGCACCAGGCTGTCCGCCGCTACTCCAGACGCACCTACTTCCCTATGGGACGCCGACCTCTCCGGGAGGCTCGCCCTCATCGTCGGAGCCGAGGATGCCGGGCTCTCCGAACGGCTCACCGAACTTGCCCAGGACACCTTCTCCATCCCGATGGCAGGAGTCGCAGACTCCCTGAACGCCTCGGTGTCCCTGGCCATCGCAGCATTCGAGGCAGTCAGAAGACGCAGATGATTGACATCGAACACATGTTCGCCGTAGTCTCGAAAGGCCGTGGCCTTTCAACCTACGCTCCAAGAGCTGTCGACCCCCCTCATCGACGTCACGTTCTGTGTGCTCGACCTGGAGACCACCGGTGTTTCACCGACGAATTGCGCGATCACCGAGATCGGGGCGGTCAAGTACCGGGGCGGGGAGCTCCTGGGTAGCTTCCAGACCCTGGTCGACCCCGGTTCCGAGATCCCCCCATCGATCACCCTGCTCACCGGAATCACACACGCGATGGTCATCGACGCACCGACCGTCGCTCAGGTGTTGCCAACCTTCCTGGAGTTCATCGGTGACTCGGTGATCGTCGGCCACAACGTCAGGTTCGACCTCTCCTTTCTCAATGCCGCGGCCACTCGCAACGGCTACGAACGTCTGTCCAACAAGTCGTCCGACACGGCGGCTCTCTCCCGGAGGCTGGTCCATGGAGAGGTCAGAAACCTGCAATTGAGCTCACTGGCAGCTCACTTTCGGAGCCCGATCAGCCCCAACCATCGCGCCCTGGCAGATGCCAAGGCGACGGCCCACGTCTTCCACTCCCTGCTCGAGCGGGCCGGTTCGTTGGGGGTGACCAACCTGGACGATCTGCTTCAGCTCCCGACAGCCAAAGGGTCACCCCACTACGGGAAGATCTCACTCGCCGAGCATCTGCCCCGTTCGCCCGGCGTCTATGTCTTTCGTGACCGCTCCGGGACTCCTATCTACATCGGCAAGGCATCCGATCTGAGAAGCCGGGTCCGTCAGTACTTCTACGGGGACCGTCGCAGGTCGATCCGAAGCTTGATGAGCGAGCTGGCGACCATCGACCATCAGGTGTGCGACACGCTCCTCGAGGCGGAAGTCACGGAGCTGCGGCTGATCCATGCCCACCGCCCCCGCTACAACCGGAGGTCCCGACCTCCGAAGAACTCGCACTTCGTCAAGCTGACCAAGGAGCGGTTTCCACGGCTCTCGGTTGTCCGCAAGATCCGGGATGACGGTCTCGCCTATCTGGGGCCATTCCGCTCGAAGAAGTCTGCCGATCTCGTGGTCATGGCCATCTGGGATGCGCTGCCCATTCGGCGGTGCCGGGGGCGTCCTGGCGCCCGCTCAGCCAGATGTGCCCCGGCCCAAATAGGTGTGGCGAGCTGTCCCTGCGACGGCACACTCGACGAGTCTGAGTACGCCCGCGTGGTGACCCGCCTTCTCGACGGAATAGCGACATGCCCGGCCTTGCTCCTCGAACCTGTCGAGGAGAAGATGCATGCGTTGGCCAGAGAGCAGCGATACGAGGAGGCTGGTTGGGCACGGAGCCGCCACGACGCTCTTGCATCGACACTCGAGCTCCGGCACGTGTGGCAAAGTCTCAACACCGCAGGTCTCATCCAGGTTGAGACTGTTGACGGAGCGAGGCTGTCGATCGACCAAGGAGTGCTCGGCGGCAGCTTCGAATTCGGAGCCCTGAACGCCGGCCTGGAACGGGGCGGCCAAGCTCAACCGCACTCAGAGGTGCCGCCGAGTGTCGAGGCGGCTGAGGAGGCCCGGGTGATCTGGAGGTTCCTCACCTCGGCGCCGCTTCGGCTCATCGACTGTGACAACGGGATCGCGTTGCCGGCCAGCCGTGCCGTGCGGCTCCGCCCAACGGCGGCATAAGTCGGCGACCAGCTCCGTTGACCATCACATGCACTCCAGTCCCGGCCCCAGGACGTCGTCGCGACGCCCATTGGCAGGTGGGGCGGTCCTGGTCCTGGTCCTGGCGGCATGTGGGGCAGGTGCCACCCCGCCACCTGGCGATGGCTCCCACGCCATTCTCACGCCCACGACGGCAGCTGGATTCGAGGTGTACCTCGCCGCCTTGGATCAACCGGCCGTTGTCAACGTCTGGGCTTCGTGGTGTCTGCCCTGCCGCGCCGAAGCTCCCCTGTTCAACGTCGCCCACGAGACCTATGGGGACAAGATCGCTTTCATCGGTGTCGATGTGGCCGACACCCGGCCGGCCGCCCTCGCCTTTCTCGACGAGTTTGGCCTCGAATTCGACCACTTCTTCGACAAGGACCGCGCAATCCCCAACAGATACGGCGGGATCGGGACGCCCATCACCTTCTTCTTCGCACCCGGGGGCGTGTTGGTCTTCACCCACAACGGGATCATCGATGACCGCACGCTGGCGATGAACATCGACGAGCTGCTCCACTCGAGCGGCTAGTCCTCCGTTGTGGAATTCACACTCCTCTGGGCCGCGCTCACAGCTGTTGCTTTCATCTGGCTGGGCACCAAGCTGTGGGGAGAAGGACTGCCGACGCGGCCGGTGGAGACCCTGACCGGTGCAGCCACCATCGGCCTGCTGTCTGGAAGGCTCGCTGCAATGGCTTCCCAGGGGATCAACCCGGCCACCAATCCTGGCGACATCATCCTCGTTCGGGGCGGCGTCGACAGCGGTTTCGCGGCTGTGGGGGCGCTAGCGACGATCGCCTGGACCTACCGCGGAGAGCTACCGAGACTCGATGCTCTAGCCCCGGCCGCGCTCATGGGCCTCGCCGGTTGGCATGTCGGATGCCTTTGGCGTGGCGCCTGCCTGGGGACGTCCTCGGATGTGCCTTGGGCGATGGCCCGGAGTTTCGGCGAAGTGGCGCGACACCCCGTGGAGATCTACGCCGCGGTCGCCCTGGTCGGTTTGGCCTACCTGATTGCCCGGTTGCCCCTGCGGCTCTTCGTGAGAACCGGCGCGGCGATTGCAGCAGCCGGTCTGGTCAGACTGACAACCGCACCCCTGCGCCTGTCGATCATCGGCCAGCCCATCGGGTGGTACATCGCGGCGATAGTGGCCGGGATCGTCCTGGCTGCAGCCGGCCCGGCCGTGGGTCGCCGCAGAGGAGCCGAACCGACTTGAGTGACGACGGATAGACGGGGAGACTCCTGGGCCGTGAACAGAATCGTCGCTTTGGAACGAGCTTCGGTCTCCCTGGGAGGCCGTCGAGTTCTCACCGAACTGAGCTTGGCACTGACCGCAGGGGAGATAGGCGGAGTGTCCGGGGCAAACGGCTCGGGAAAGACGACTCTGATACGCACGCTGGCCACACTCGTCAGAGTCGACGGCGGTTCGGGGACGCTTCTGGGCGTCGACATCACCGGCGACGCGATCTACGACGTGCGGAACCGGATCGGCCTCATCGGTCACATTCCAAGCGTGATCGCCGAGCTGACACTTCAAGAAAACGTCGAACATTCAGCTCGACTCATAGGCATCGGTACCGACCGGGCCGCCCGCCTCCTCGACGTCGTGGGCCTTGGCTCGGTTCGATCGACCCCGGCCTCAAAGAGCTCGTTCGGCATGAAGCGAAGGGCTGAGGTGGCCGGGGTCCTACTTCGACGGCCCAGACTGCTCCTTCTCGACGAGGCCATGTCCGGGCTCGATACGGAAGCCAGCGGCCTCATCGACGCTTTGATCGAGCGGACCACAGGCGACGGAGGCGCCGTCCTCATGGTCTCTCACGACCCCAGCCATCTCAGCCCACGCGCCCATACGGGGTACCGGCTCCTCGACGGAGCTCTGGCACCAGCATGAGCCTCTGGTCGCAATCGGTCGAGATAGCCCGGGCGGACATCAAGGTCGAGCGGCGACTGGGCGAGACCATCAGGGTCATCCTCCCGTTTGCGGTGGTCGCTCTGATCGTGTTCCCGATCGCATCGCTCTCTCAGCTGACCCTGGTCGAGGAAGCAGGGCTAGCCGTCTTCTGGGCACTCGGCGTCCTGTTTGGAATGCAGATCGCTCTTCGCCACTCGGCCCAGGACAGCCCACAGCGAAGGGATCTGTACGCGCTCCTCGGCGTTGATCCCGCAGCACGGTTCATAGGCAGGACCCTTTCGGGAGGGTTGCTCATGATCGGCTTTTTGATCGCCCTCTTCGTGGCGATGGTCTGGCTCTACGGGCCCGAGCTTCCGAAAGGAGGGTGGGCTACCGCGATTGGGGCTTCTGTTCTCGTGGCGATCGGGCTCACCGAGCTCGGAACCCTTGCCGGCGAAGTGACCGCCGGTCTGAGAAACCAGACCGCGCTGGCGTCTCTGATCGTTGCTCCACTGGCGCTGCCGCTGATCATCGCTGCGTCACAGTCGCTGGCGGCGCTAGCCCGGCACACAAGTATCCTGCCTTGGATATTGCTGTTGATCGCCACCGACCTCGCCCTCGCAGTGGCCGGCGTCGGGCTGGCGAGACCACTTGAGGAAGCATCTCGATGACCAAAGTGCAGGCCATGTTGGGAACGGCGGCCTTGGCCGTCGGCGTGGGCCTTTGGTTCGCTCTCACCGCCCCTCCCGATGCGCTCCAGGGCGAGTACAGCCGGATAATCAACGTTCACGTCCCATCCCTCTGGCTCGCCTTCCTGGCCTTCATCGTCACCGCATTCGGGTCTGCCTTGTGGCTGCTCCGCAAGACGGATCGTTGGGATCGCTTGGCCGCGTCCTCAGCGGAGCTCGGCGTGCTCTTCACGGGGGTTGGCATCCTTGCCGGAATGGTCTGGGGAGACGCTGTTTGGGGCCGTGCGTGGGACTGGGGAGACCCCCGGTTGGCTACCACGGCCATGATGTTCTTCGTCTACATCGGATACCTGGCGCTGCGGGGGTCGGTTGACGACCCGACCGTCAAGGCGAGACGGTCGGCGATCCTCGGCGTCATCGCGGTGATCCAGGTCCCCCTGGTCTACTTCTCGGTCAACCTGTGGAGGACGCTTCACCAGACACAGTCGATTCGACCTGACGGCTCAACCATGCCGTCGGAGATGCTCACGGCGATGTTCGTCAATGTCGCTGCATTCACGCTCCTGTACATCGCCCTGATGGCGGCCCGGATGGACGTGGCGAAGGCTGAGAGCAGAGCCGGCAAGTCCGTGCCGGTCGATGCTGTCGCTGCTCCCAAGCTGAGGGAGATCAAGGATGTCTGAAACAGTCGCCGTTGTCCTCACCTTCGTGCTCTCCTACGGGGCCATCGTCCTGTATGCCGTCTACCTGCACAGGCGACGGCGACGGACTGATAGCTGATGGTGGCGCATCGCCGCTTCGTACTTCTCGGCATAGGAGGGGTGATCGCTCTTGTGGTCGCGGTGACTGTCATCAGCCTCAACGACAACCTCACCTACTACCTCTATCCCACGGAGGCCTACGAGCAAAGGGCGCAATTTCCCGACGGCGAGCGGTTCAAGCTCGCCGGGTTGGTCGAGTCGGACACAATCGTCGAGTCGGAAGGGCGCATGACCTTCGACGTCACAGACGGAGGGGCGACGGTCCCGGTGATTCTCACCGGGTCTCCGCCCACCCTCTTTGGTGAGGACGTTCCGGTCGTGCTGGAGGGCGCATGGAACGAGTCGGTGTTCGAGGCCGACAACGCGCTGATCCGACACGACGAGAACTACAAGATCCCCGAAGAGGGCAACTACCCCGGCGACTGATGCTCGCACTACTTGGATCAGCCGGCCTGCTAGCCGCATTCGCCGGCGCGGCGCTGCTCACGCGGAACGCCACCCAATCGGCTCGCTCCGACGTGCCCGGGGATCTGGTCGGATCGACCCGTCTGCTGCTCTGGGGCTCGATGGTCGCCATGGCAGCGATGCAGTTGGCGTTGCTGACCGACGACTTTTCGATCGCCTACACCGCCAATAACCATGCCCGGGCCACGCCCTTCCCTTTCAACGTCGCAACAGCCTGGGCCGCTCTGGAGGGATCGATACTTCTGTGGGGACTGGTACTCGCCGTCTTCACATGGTTCGTGGTGCGGGCCTGGGTCAGCAAGCCCGACAAACTCGGCTCCGCCGCAGTGGCCGTAATGGGATTGGTGGCGATCTTCTTCTTCGGGCTTATGCTCACCGTCGCCAATCCATTCGAAGTCTGCACAGAGGCGCTCGAACGATCGTGTCGGACTTCCAGCCCCTGGCCCTGGGCGACTGCAGATGCTCCCCTGGACGGGGCCGGGCCCAACCCTCTGCTCCAGAACCACTTGATGATGGCCATCCACCCGCCGATGCTCTACCTCGGCTACGTGGGGCTGACCGTGCCCTTTGCACACGCCATTGGGGCACTTGCCACGGGAGCCGGTGGTGCGGAATGGCTGGTCCGCTCGCATCGTTCCACGGTGGTCGCCTGGTCGTTTCTCACACTCGGGATAGTCCTCGGAGGTTGGTGGGCCTACGAAGTCCTCTCGTGGGGGGGATACTGGGCCTGGGACCCGGTGGAAAACGCATCCCTGATGCCATGGCTGGTCGCCACCGCTTTCCTGCATTCGGGAATCGTCCAGAAGAGACGCGGGATGCTTCAGGCCTGGAACTTCGTCTTGGTGATCAGCGCATTCGCCTTGACGATCCTCGGCACGTTCTTGACCCGGTCGGGCACGATCAACTCGGTTCACTCCTTTACCCAGTCGGCCATCGGGCCCGCCCTGCTCGGGTTCTTGGTTCTAGTGCTGGTGGGCTCGTTCACCCTCTTCGCCAGCAGGTCCCATACAGTGGGCACCTCGGTCCGTCTGGACTCCTTGGTCTCGAGGGAAGGCACCTTCCTGGCCAACAACCTGCTTCTCGCCGTGTACGCCTTCGTCGTGCTCGTGGGTACCACCTATCCCCTGCTGCTCGAGGCGTTCACCGGGACCCAGGTCGGAGTGGGTGAGCCATTCTTCAACCGGATCGCTGTCCCCCTCTCCTTTGCTCTCCTGCTGGCGATGGGCATCGGCCCGGTGACTCCATGGGGATCGTCGAGAGGCGAGATCATCTGGAAGAGAGCACGAATGCCTGCAGTCGTCGCACTGACGGTCGGTCTGGCAACGGCGCTTGCCGTGACCCGAAATGGATGGGTCGTCTTGGCCGTGACGATGGGCGTGTTTGTGGTCGGCTCGACGACCGGCCTGCTTGTCGAGCAGGCCGGGAGGCGTCGTCAGGCCAAGGGCCTATCTGCGCGGGCTTCCTTCGCCGGCGTGCTCAGAGGAGACCCTGCGTTCTGGGCCGGGCAGTTGAGCCACCTCGGGATTGTTCTGGTCGCCATTGGCATAGCTTTCGCCGCCAACCTCGGCACCCATCTCGAGCGAACACTGGTCCCAGGCGAAACCGCGGACTTCGCCGGGTTCGAGATCACCTATGAGTCGCCTTTTCAAGTTGTGGAGCCGTCGAAGACCACCCGGGGCGTCCGGGTAAGCGTCGTCAAGGAGAGCCGGCTGCTGGGGACCATGGAGCCGCGCGCCAACTACTTCGGCCAAAGCGCCGCCGGCGTCAGCACTCCCGACGTCCTCTCGTCGCCTTCCGGCGACCTGTACATCACGCTGGTCAGCCTCGACTCGAACTCCGCCACCCTGGCCTTCGACACCTCCCCGATGATCTGGCTCCTCTGGTTGGGTGGCCTGACGACCGCAGCAGGCGGCTTCTGGTCGGTGGCCGTGCGACGGGAGGATGCCAGGAGACGACAGGCCGCCGATGTCTGAGAAGCTCCGCAATCGGCTTTTCATCGGCACGGTCGCAGTCCTGGGCTCCGTGCTGCTTGCCCTGGTTCTGTCTACTCCGACCCGTGAGGATCGGGTCGAGTATCTGGGTTCGAGGATCAAGTGCCCTGTCTGTCAGGGAGAGTCAATCGCAAACTCGCCTTCGCAGATGGCGCGGGACATGATGTCTCTCGTTGAGGAGCGAGTCGAAGCCGGAGCCAGCAACGACGCCATCATCTCCGAGATACTGGGCTCCTACAGCGGTGCCGTGCTCCTCGACCCGCCCCCCTCCGGATCGACGTTGGCCCTGTGGCTCGCCCCGGTCGTGGCGCTCATCATCGGAGGCGTCGTCATCGCCAATTGGCGCCGCAGAACAGTGCAGCAAGCCGCGGACCCTCCGCCGACGCGAGGGCGGGTCGTCGCAGGAGGGATCATCCTCGGCGCGGCATTCGCCGCCGTGATCGTCATTGCCGGCTCATCGCTCCAGGAGCGGGATGGCCCCGCAACCGGGGTGGCCGACCTCGGCCTGCCCGACCTCTCCGAGGTCTCCAACGAAACGATGGAGGCTGTGATTGCGGCCAACCTCGACAATCCGCAGATCGACCAGATGCGGCTTGCGCTCGCCGGCAGGTACGCAGAAGGCAACGACTACGGCTCGGCGATCATGCACTACCTCGCCGTGGCCGAGTCCGAGGTCGCCACGGACGCGCAGGCCGTGACAGCACTTGTGCAGATGGGGCGTCTGGTATGGGACGGCAACGGCGAGGCCGAGGTGGCAGTCTCACTGTTCGATCGGGCGATCGCCATCGATCCAGGCTCGTGGCCGGCCCACTACAACCGCGCCATAGTGCACTGGTGCGGCATGAACGACCTCGAAACCGCAGTCCAAGACTTGGCCTCGGTTCTTGCCCTGAACACACCTGACGACATTGCGGCGTCGGCGAAAGAGGACATCGAGTTGATCGAGAGTGGGGAAGCCTGCACATGAAGGGGCGTTCCCTCCGGTGGGCGGCCTATCTGATCGCTCTGGCAACAGTCGGGCTCGCCGTGGCCCTCGCATCACGCTTCGGCACCGATCCCGGGATGATCCAATCTCCCCTCATCGGCCAGGAGGCTCCCGGCTTCGCCCTGGAGACCCTGGCCGGGGACGGCGTCATCAGCCTCGAGGAGTTCCGCGGCGACATCGTCGTGGTGAACTTCTTCGCTTCATGGTGTCTGGAGTGCCGCCGCGAGCATGATGACTTCATCGCAGCGGCCAACGCTTTCTCCGGAGAGGATGTGCAGTTCATCCAGATCACCTATCTGGAGGATTCGGAGATCGCCCTCTCCTACCTGGATGTGGCCGGAACGAGCCCAGAGATCGCCTACCTCGCCGACTTCCAGAGCAGGACTGCCATCGCCTACGGCGTATTCGGCATACCCGAAACGTTCTTCGTCGATGAAAACGGTGTCGTCGTGGGCAAGATCATCGGGGAGACCGATGCGGTGAGGTTGGGAGCCACCATCGACGCGATGAAGCGTGGCGAGACTCCGGGTCAGCTGATCACCGGGGACACCCAGTCTCAGCCCGACAGCTAGTCGCCCGCCGAGCAGCAGTGGGGGAGAACACGCTTCTAGTCGTTGAACACCTCGACGGTGACCTCCTCGAAGCTGACGGTGTCGAGAGCGGCCGACCCGGTGCCGAGCAGGAACACGTCAAAGAACCCCACTAGATAGTTGTCGATTATCGGAAGCACCCGGCCTGCCGCTATCGGGCCTTTCAACCCGAGCTGGGAAGCAATGGGAGAGAAGAGCGGGGTCGCGACGAAGTCGTTGTGATCGGCGCCGGAGATGCCCACGACATACGCGCGAGCCGTGCTGCGCCCTGCGATCCCCATGACCAAGGCATCATTGTCGGTCCCCTGCCATGACTCGGATCGCATGAACAGCGACGGCGCCGTGGCGCTGACCTTGATCACGTCGTCAGACAGTGGTTCCACCCAGGCGTCCATTCCGAGTACGGCGTCGCACCGCTCATCGAGAAGGCAAACCTGGACCACGGCCCCGCCTCCCGCGGAGTGTCCATACAGGCCGAGCCGGGTCAAGTCGACCGTGTCGGCAATTCGGGCGAAGGCCCCTGAGGCTCCGGCATCCAAGGCGTCGAGAACCGTCACGATGTCGCCCGCGTACAGCCCCACGAGGCTCGATGCGGCTTCCGCGTACGCCTCCTCCCCGACCACTTCCGCGTCTGGTAGCGCCGCCGGGTCGTAGGCAATGACCTCCCCGCTTCGGAATCGGGTGGCGACCGCACCGAACGTGTGGTCAGGAGCGATCACCACATACCCGTTCGACGCCAACGCCTCGATCTGATTGATCGCTACCGACCTGAAGCCCCTCCAGCCGTGGCTGTAGACGACCACTGGAAACTGGCCCGAAGCAGGCACCGTCCCGTCAGTCGCATGCGAGAGCGAGTAGCGCGTGTGGTCGAGGAACCATGATGGGAATCCAAGAGATCTGGACAACTCCGGGACGACCACCTCCCAGTCGCTGGTCCACGGCAAACGCTCACTGTCGATGCCGGCCTCCGCCGGATACCAGACCTGCACTTTGAGCTTGCGTGGGGCTTGGGGACTCTCCCCGAACCCGGCGACACGGTCGAAGTCGACCAACTCCACCTCGAAGGTGCCTATCCCGTGTGGCCCGGACGGAGGTGGCAACGTCGGGACCGGCATGACCGCGGGAACCAAAACGACCAGCGACACCCCCAACATCCCGAACACTCCCCGGGCGAGACGACTGGTCCACTTGACGTCGCGACCGATGAAGAAGACATCCCCCACCGCCAAGCCGAGGGCGACTACGTAGAGGGGAAGCATCTGCCAGCGGAAACCTTCCATCTGGAGTTGGGCCACCAAACCGACCGTCAGGGCGAACGCCACGAATCCCCGCCGGGGACGTGAGCCGAATACGGCCGGCCAGGCGACGGCGACGACGGTCAGCACGGCAAGAGCCAGTTCGAGAAGTCTCAAGTCGCAGAGAGGTTACGGGGGACCATCGCCGTGTCGGACAAGTGCTGCGGGTGGAGAAGACACGGTCACCTGCCAGAAGGGTCACTACGAGATCGCACCCCAGCTGTTGGGGATCCGAGTTCCCTGGTGAAATACGATCTTCCAATGCGATCCGGTCCGGACCCAAACCGAGCTCCGCCTCGCCTCCCGGCCGGTCTGCCCGACGGTTCGGTACGTCACCAGCGCAGTCTCGGCGTCGACACGCCGAACGGCGAAGTCGCGCATCAGGACGGGGGCTCCTTGCTCCTTGGAGAGCATGGCGATCAGTGCCTCCTTGTCGTAGACCCGCCCCGACGATCCGAACTCGACGAAGTCGTCGGCGAGGATCTCGTCGAGTCGCGCCGCGTCGGAGCGGGCACCCGGGTCTATCAACTCGCATTCGAGAGCGTAGAGCTCGTCCTGCCATGGGTCGCTGCGGCGACGGCCCCTTGCGATGCTGGCCAATGTGTTCCTGTCCTGGGGAGCGACCCAGGTTAGGGAGAGGCTTCAGCCGGACACGGCAATGAGCGTCTCGATCGCCGCACGTATGTCGGCCTCGCCTCTCATGCCCGGCCAAGCGTCCACGATGGTCATGTCAGTCGCTATCAGGATCGTGACCGGCTGATATGGGACCCCGTAGGTGGCGAATACTTCCTCGTCCTCGTCGAGGCCCCACATGATCTGCCCCGACTGAAACAGCTCCGCGGCGCGTGACTCGGTCAGGGCATAGCTGGACTTCCATGCCGGTGCCACGAAGTCGACCCGATCGGAGTACTCCGCCGCCAGGCGGTCAACGACGGGCAACTCCCGTCGACAGGTTGCTCACCATTCCGCCCAGAAGACCAGGTACACGGGCTTGGCCCCCTGACTCAGGGTGTAGGAGCCGCCATTGGCAAGATCCAGCGAGAAGTCAGGGGCAGGTTGTCGGTCGGAGGCAACAGTGGTCGGCGATGCATCATCCGACCCGACCGGCGAAGTCGAGCCGGGGGCGCCCTGATCGACGCTTGACGTCGAGAGGGGTTCGCCCGGGTCGGTGACCGTTGTGCCTTCCGTGGTTGCGGGAGCTCCGCACGCTGCAAGCACCAGGGCAAGGGCTATCAGGCGGCGCATGGAGGGACACGGTAAGTCCTCCGTCGTTTAATCGGTGTAAACAGACGCGCCGATGTGCTCAGCCCCGGCGACTGTGAGCTATACAATCGACCTCCCGTGCCAGCAACGACGTTGTACTTCGCCTACTCCTCACTCCTCGACCCTGACTTGATGGCCGCAGTGGCTCCAGGAGCCAGATTCCTCTTCACCGCTCACTACCCGGAGACGAGGCTCGACTTTGTCGAGTCCTCGGCCGACGGCGCCCTCCCGACGCTGATCCCCGACCCGTCGCACACCGTTTGGGGCGGTGTCTTCGACATCCCCGCCGACCAGGTCGACTCGATCGTGGCGGCCGAGAAGGCACAGGGGCGAGTGGCCGGTTTCGATCACAAAGCCGTCGACCGCGAGGGCAACAAGCACGATTGCCTGACCTTCCTGAGCCCGGGAGAGGCCAATGGATCCCACCGACCCAGCCCCGACTATCTCGAGTCGATGATCAAGGGCGCCAGACACTGGAATCTTCCCGCCGGCTGGGTGATGGGCCTCGAGGACCTGGAGGAGGACCCGCTGTTCTCCTGAGTCCGAGCCACGCTACGGCGGAAAGGGCCCGGGCCTGGCCGGGCCCTTTCCCTTGGGTCGAGTCCGGCTACTCCGAGTCGGAGGCCGGGAACAACCTGTAGAGAAGCCAGGCCACCACCGCGCCGATCAAGGGGGCGTATATGTAGACCCACAGCGGTTCATAGGCCGACGACACGGCGGCCGGGCCAAACGAACGAGCCGGGTTGACCGACGCGCCCGAGAAGGGGATTCCCGCCAGGTGCACGGCAACCAGGACGAGTGCGATCGCAGCGGGAGCATGAGTGCTGCCTCTCTTCACCACGGTCATCACGGTCCAGACGAATACTGCCGTGAGCAGGACCTCGACGATGGTCGCAGTTGTCAGATCGCTGTACGTGGTCATCGTGGCGCCAACCGCTGCTTTGTCGGAAACCGACAGGACTACCAGTGAGGCCAGGCCGCCACCGGCGAACTGCCCGATCCAGTAGCCGATGGCGTCGCTGAGCGAGATCCTCCTGTCGAGTAGGAACCCCAGAGTCACCGCAGGGTTGAAGTGGGCGCCCGACACATGGCCCAGAACCCAGATGGCGCCCAAGAGAGCGAGCCCGAATCCGAATCCAATCGCCATGTTCTGCGCGGCACTGCCCGCGCCTCCGACGGCAAGGATCGTCATCGATCCCATTCCCACGAGGATGAACGTCCCCAGCAGCTCGGCCAGGTACTTGTTGATTACCAAGGTGGACTCCTCCAATCGAGTAGGCGTGTCGGCCAAGCGCCTCGGCCGGTTCTTCACACGTGATCAGGGTATTTGGATTCGGTCAGGATTCCTGGGTTCTTCGCAGTCATAAGATCGCCGCGTGCTCGCCGCCCTCAATGCATTTGCCCTGTTCCTCGGCATCGCCGCCGGAGGCCTCGCCGCCTCGCTGGTCGGTCTCTCGGTCGGAGGGCTGCTGACTCTCATCAATGTCGAGTCAGGACCCGACATCGGGTTGATCGTCGGACTGTTTGCAGGCCTGGTGATCGGGGGCTGGACGGCAGGTCGCCGAGCGAGTCATTCGTCCCGTTTCCACGGCGCGCTGACCGGGCTCGTGCTGGCGTTCGTGATCGTTGCCCTGGCCCGTTTCGGCGGCTCACCGGCCTCGACCACCACGGTGATCTGGCTGGCCGTCGTGGCGGCCCTGGTGGCTGGTGCCTCGGGGTGGCTGGCTGGACGACGCAAGGAGACTCCGACCTAGGGACGCCCAGCTCCCCGAACGCCCAGAGCCGGTGGCCCCTGCCCTGGCGCGAAGGTAGAATCTGGCCTGCGAGTCCGTCGGACGGCCGCAGCCGAAAGGCTGAGGAAAGTCCGGACTCCACAGGGCAGGGTGCTGGATAACTCCCAGGCGGGGCGACCCGACGGAAAGTGCAGCAGAAAGCAAACCGCCGATGGCCCGGATCGGGCACAGGCAAGGGTGAAATCGTGGGGTAAGAGCCCACGCGCGACAGCCGGGTGACCGGCGGCGGGGCAAACCCCTCCCGGAGCAAGGCCAAGCAGGGACGCCGACGGCCCGTCGATCAAGTCCCGGGTAGGCCGCGTGAGCGCATCGGTGACGGTGCGCCAAGATGGATGGCCGTCCTCGACAGAATCCGGCTTACAGACGGGCTCGCGCCCCCTCTCCCCCGGTACCGTCCTCTTCGTGTGCGGCCGCTTCTCGATCACCGGTGACCTCGACTTCTACGCCGAGTACTTCGGCGCGGCAGAGGTGAGCGAAGATCGGCTCGAGCCGAGTTGGAACGTCGCCCCCACCGACCCGGTTTATGTCGTCTCGGAACGTGACGGCCATAGACGGATCGGAACCATGAAGTGGGGACTCGTCCCCCATTGGGCTCCCCACACCAAGACGATCCACATCAATGCCCGCTCCGAGACGATCGCGACGACTCCGGCATTTCGCGATTCGTTCGCCCGAAGGAGGTGCCTCATTCCAGCGGACGGGTTCTATGAGTGGGAGGCACCCGAGAACGGCCGGACACCTCACTGGGTGTACCGGGCCGACGGTCATCCGATGGCGTTCGCCGGCGTCTGGTCGTCCCGCAACGATCCGGAGAGCGGAGAGTGGGTCAGCACCTGCTCGATCGTCACCACCGACTCCCAAGGGGTCATCTCCTCGATTCACGACCGAATGCCCATTGCCCTCGTGCCCGGCGTCTGGGATCCCTGGCTCGACCGTGACATGACCGATCCCCAAGAGGCGCTGTCCCTCCTCCAGCCAATCGACCCAGCCGAAGTCATGGAGCACGTCGTGTCCAGAAGTGTCAACTCGGTTCGCAACAACGATCCAAGCCTCAGGGAGCCATCCGAGCCGGAGACACTGTTCTAAAGCACGCCGGTCTCGGTATCCTGCCCCTCGCTCTGCGGACCCTCACCCACTTCCTCCTGGCTGTCATCGCCCTGTTCGTCGTCGCGTGCAGCGCCGACTCACCCGACGAATCCGAGCCGACTTCGACAGGAGGGGTTCCGTCCACCTCGCCAACCACCACGACGCTCCGAGAGTGCCGAACAGGCGAAGTGGCGAACAGCCCGGTTGACAATGGTTCGCTCGCCGCCGATGCCATCCACTTGTCAGGTGAGATGTTCCGGTGCGCTGACGACGTTGTCGTTTCAACTCGGGATCTCGGCGACCTGGTGGCAGCAGCCCAGCTCGCCGCGGCTCTCGAGGGCCCTCTGCTCCTCCCCCATCCGGATCTGGCCACTGAAGTCGAGCGATTGACACCTTTGGTCGTCCACATCGTTGGTGAACCTGACGTCGAGTTTCCGGAGTCCGCAGAAGTCGTCCAGTACACGAGTCAGACTGCGACGCTCAGGGCAGCCAGGGTTCTCGATGTCGGAGAGAGATTCGTCCTGTCGGGGCCGGTAGATGCCCAGGCGATCTCCCGGGTCCTCCAGGCGATCAGAGATCGCGGAGCGGTGGTGATGCCGTCGGTCGGAACCTCGACGTCCGGGGCGGACCGGTCCGGCCAACCCGACCCCACCGAACTGATAGAAGGGCTGGCGGTTCCATCTCAGGCCGAGAGGGTGTGGATGGTCCCCGCCGCCAGCCCCGCCCATGCTCTGGTCGCTGCTGCGTTTGGCTCATCCGTCGATGCGGCAGTCGTAGCCGTCGCTGCCAACGATCTGCTCGCTCATCCGATCGTCTCCGAGGCGATAGGAGGAGGGCCCAAGGACATCCGATTCATCGGAACTGCTCCGGATCTCGACCCCTGGCATCTGCAGGTTCTGAGAAACGGTGTCCAGGTGCCCGGTGGCGGCTTCTCCATCCTTCCCGATCGAACTCACCGGCGGTACGTCGCCTTCTATGGGCACCCGGAGACGAGCGCGCTCGGCGTCCTCGGCGAGCAAGGCCCCGAAGAGACCCTGGCACGTATGGAGCCCTTCCTGATCGACTACGCCCGAGACGGAGCGCAGGTGGTCCCGGTCTTCGAGATGATCGCTTCGGTTGCCGCAGCCGGCGAGACCGGCGACGCCGACTACAGCTACGAGTGGCCGATCGAGACATTCCAGCCGTGGATCGACGCTGCCGCTGCCAACGATGCATACGTGATCCTCGACTTGCAGCCAGGACGTGACGACTTCCTGACTCAGGCGAAGCAATACGAGGACTTGCTGAAACTCCCGTTCGTCGGCCTGGCCCTCGACCCGGAGTGGAGGCTCGGTCCCGACCAGGTGCACCTGGAGCAGGTGGGACGTGTCTCAGCAGCCGAGGTGAATCGGGTGATCCACTGGCTGGCCAATCTGGTGCGTGACGAAGGACTGCCCCAGAAGATGCTGATCGTGCATCAGTTCCGGACCTTCATGATCCAGGACCGGGCCGTTCTCGAACAGCGACCGGAACTTCAACTAGTGATCCAGATGGATGGCGACGGTACCGAGGCCCAAAAGGACAACACCTACGCCGCCCTCAATGTCGGAGCCGAGAACGCCTTCTGGGCATGGGGGTGGAAGAACTTCTTCGATGAGGACGAGCCGGGCCCACCCTCACCGGAGTCCACAATGGCCAAGGACCCAGTGCCTGTTTATGTCAGCTATCAGTGACCTGGCATCATCACCCACGACCGAAAGGAAGACTTGACCAAGTTCGCCTACTTCTGTGGCCACGAGCAGTGGCAACCCGAGGAACTCGTCGACCATGCCGTGCGCGCCGAGCGAGCCGGGTTCGACATGGTGGTCGTGTCGGAGCACTTCCACCCATGGGTCGACGACGAGTCCGCTTCCGGATTCGCATTCTCGACCATCGGGGCGATGGCCCAGGCAACCGAGCGCATCGAGTTCGCCACCGGCGTGACGACGCCCCTGTTTCGCTACCACCCCGGCGTAGTCGCCCAAGCGGCGGCCACGCTCGATCGTCTGTCGGGAGGACGATTCACACTTGGGGTCGGCACCGGTGAGAACATAAATGAGGGGCCCCTCGGATATCGCTTCCCCAAGTACGCCGAGAGAAACGCCCGGATGGCCGAATCGCTCCAGATCATGAGGAGACTGCTCGACGGTGAGAAGCTCACCTTCGATGGAGACTATTACTCGACCGACCGGGCGAAGCTCTACTCGCCCCCCGTCGGGTCGGTGCCGATTCTCTTGGCGGCTGGTGGTCCCAAGTCGGCGACGCTCGCTGGAGAGCTGGCGCAGGGGGTCATCACGTCGGTCAAGGATCCAACCGACACTTTCGAAAGAGTGCTGGAACCTCTGATGATCTCAGCAACGGAGACCGGGAATCCCGAACCGATCGTGCTGACCACCCGGTGGTCACTGTTCGCCGGGTCCGCTGACGAGGCTTGGCAGGCCCTCTACTCCTGGCGCGGTCTCCGGGCACCCGGAAGGCTCGAGGCCGTCGACCCACAGGAGCTGCGTGAGAAAGCCGACGAACTCGACCGCAACGAGGTGTTGCAGCGTTACTCGGTCGTCTCATCGGTCGAGGACATCGTCGCCACCTACCAACCATTGGTCGATGACCTGAAAGCCGACATCGTCACCTTCCAGATGGCGTCACTGGACCAGCCGGCGCTGATCGACATGATCGGCTCCGAGGTTCTGCCCGAGCTCGCCAGCTAGCAGTCGCAGTCACCCCACACGGGTGATCAACTCCACAAGCTGAAGCAGCCCTTGTACCGACTCGGGCCGGAGGCCGGGGCGCTCGGATGCCACGAGCAGGGACGGCACGATCTCGGTGAGATGGTCGAGCACCAGTCGCGACTGTGCGGTGTCCACTCCGAGAAGACGTTCAACGGGCTCGATCATCCTGTCGGCGAGGCCGAGGCCGAATGAGGCAAAGAGATCGATCCGGTAGCCATCGATGTCGGTGACGAGGACTTCCCGACGACCCCCTTCCGCCGATCTGACGATGACGACTTGCCAGGTGATCCCATCGCGTTCGATCGACTCGCCTTGCTCATAGCCGACCGGGCCGAGCAGAAAAGTGCCCGTCCCTTGGGCGAAGCCAGACCAGAAATTGGCGGCGACGCCCGAGTCGCCTCGATCCAGCGCTTCTGCGACGTCGACTGTCGCGGCATCCTCAGCAAGAGAGGCAAGGGCCGAGTGACCTGGTACTGCCAGCCGGCTTGCCAGGTTGAACTCGGCCGCGTTGAGATGTCCGACCAACTCGGTCAATGCGTCGGTTGGAGTGGCGGCGCCGCGCCCTGTTGTAGGAACCGGTTCACCGGCCTCGGGAGTTCCCCCACAGGCAAGAGTCACCACAAGGACGGCGCTAGCTGCTCGGCGCCACATAGGAGGGCAACCTTCCTGTCTCACGGACCCTTGCGCGACGTTCGGGATGATTGAGGCCGAGGGCAAACCACAGCCAAGTCAGGTAGACAGCGCCAAGTGCCTCCTTCAGCCATCTCCATGGATCGGTCGCGGCGCGCTCCCACGCCTGCTGCCAGTAGGGCGCCTGTCCCGCCTCGATCTCCCAGCCGAAGAACGGCCACAGGAACACGTCTTCCCTGACCCACATGCCGTCGATCAGCAGATGGAAGAACCAACCTACGCCCAGGGCCATCCACGCTCTCCGCCGCCGGCCCCTTCGAGTCATCAACAGCACAGCAGACATGTATAGGCCAGCCAGAGCCAACGAGTGGAACCACAATTCACCCGTGGCATAACGCCGGGCCAGGATCACCGTGCCGACGGCCATGTCGAAGACGTCGGGCAACAGGGCACCGCCCAGCAGGAACCTGACATCGACCTTCGGATCCCGAAACACCCATCGGAAGAGCCAGAGCACACCGCCGAGGTGGAAGAAGAGCATCTAGTCAGGGGACGAGGAGGCGGCGGCAGTGAACACAGCGCGGCAGATCGGTGTCGAACGCCTGCTCTCGTTCTGCGGGAGAGAGGGCCATGTGGCAACCGCCGCAGACCCCGTTGTCGAAGCTGGCCACGGCAACCCCCTCCTTGAGACGCCTGAGCTTCTCGTACAGGTCGAGCAATTCCTCCGAAACGGGAGCGACTGCCTCTCGCTTGCGGACCTCTTTACGCGCCAGTTCGGCATCGATCGCTCTCCACTGAACCTTGATCGACTCCTCCAGCCCGGTCTTCGTGGCTGTCACAACCTCGATTTGGGCATCCAGGGCTTCTACCTTCTCTCGGGCCGGATCGATCAATTCGAGGATGCCGAGCACCTTTTCCTCCATGGCGTCTCTCTGGCCTTTGAGGCTTTGCACCTCGAGGCGCATGTACTCGGTCTCCCGGGCGCTCATACCTCCGGCGAACAGCCGAGTCTCGTGCTCTTCGAGCTTTATCTCGAGCAGTTCCAGCTCTCCCCCGGTCTTGTCCAGATCGAGCTCGACGTTCTTCAGCTCGACTGCGGCTTGGCCTCGCTCCTTCTCGAAGCCGGACAGCTCTTCGTGGGCGTTCTTGAAGGCATCGAGTTCGGGCAGAGACTGGCGCTGTTCGAGGAGGCGGTCGATCTCGAGGTCAACCGCCTGGAGGTCGAGAAGATCTGACAATGCCGTTACTTCCATGACCTTCACCCCCAGGTCTGGGGAAGGAGACGCGTCAGGTCGACGACATCCACCTCGGCGACCTTGCGAACCAGCCTGACCAGTCCCTCCATGCCAGGCCTCTCGGTGGCGATGTGCCCTGGATCGACGATTGCCAAGCCGAGGTCGTTCGCTCGCGCCGTTAGATGGTGTCCCACGTCTCCGGTCACCAAAGCGTCTGCAACCTCGGCGGCGGCTTCGACGAAGTCAGACCCTGCTCCGGGGACGACCGCAACGCGATCGACGTATTGGGTTCTGTCCCCGGTTATCCGCAGGCCCGTGTGGCCGAACGCGTCCGACACTCGCGCATCGAGCACGGCCAGCGTGGCCTCGAAGTCACCGACCCTCCCGATGTCAGGAACTCCCTGGTCAGGATCGCCGCCGAAGCTCTCGATGTGTTTGAGGCCGAACGCATCGGCGAGGGCGTCGGAAGCACCTCCTGGCGCCGCGTCGAAGTCGGTGTGGGTGACGAGAAGGGCCACACCCAGGCGAACCAGGCGGAACGCCCGTGCCTCCGCCGAACGTCCCCCCACGAGCCTGCGCGTGGGAGAGAACAAGAGCGGGTGATAGGTGACCAGTAGGTCGACCGGCTTCCTCTCCAAGGCTTCGACCACGGCCTCGGTGACCTCATGGCAGACGGCGACGCTGCCGACGTCGGTTCTGGGGTCACCCAACGAGAGCCCCACCGGATCCCAGGATGCGGCATTCTCCGGGTGGGTGTGCTCGGCGAGCGCCCCGACGAACTCTTCAAGCTTCATGGACGCGATCGTATCGCCTACCGGCTCAAGTGCTCTATCAGGATCCTCGGCGAGTCCTCGAGCATCACGACCACTGTCGTCCCGCGTCCCCTCACCTCGAATCGGCCGTCTGGGCCCGTTCCCTCCCATACGAAAGAAAAGGACGCCGCCGCGTGATCGGGACCCGCGGTCTCCACTGTCAAGTCCTCCACCCGGTATGAAGTGTCTTCGATGTCGAGAGCCCAGGTCGCCTCGAACGCCGATCGGATCTCGTCGATCCCGCGATAGTCGCCGTCGTTGAAGCGGAACAGGGCTTCGGGATGGATCAAAGGCGCCACCTCGTCGAAATCGTGGGTCGCCTGGGCCTGCTCGTAGGACGCCAGGAAGTCAGCGACTGTCTGGGGGGTGAGATCTGACATGAACCTATCCGGTGACGGCGCCTTTCTGGGCCGATCCAACAAGGCGGGCGTACTTGGCCAGAGCCCCGGTCTGGTAGCGAGGATTCTTGGGCCGCCACCTGCTTCGTCTCTCCGCCAGGACGTCCGGAGGGACGAGGAGGCTCAATTGGCGTGCCGGGATGTCAACCCTGACGCGGTCTCCCTCCTCGACGAGCCCGATGTTCCCCCCGACCTCCGATTCGGGGGCGACGTGTCCGATGCAGAGCCCGGTAGTGCCTCCGGAGAATCGACCGTCGGTTATGAGCATCACGTCCTTACCCAGCCCGGCACCCTTGAGCGCCGCGGTGACTTGGAGCATCTCGCGCATCCCAGGGCCGCCCTTCGGTCCCTCGGTGCGGATGACCAGGACATCGCCGGGATTGATCAGATGTTCGAACAGAGCATCCAGGGCCTCTTGCTCCCCTTCGAACACGCGGGCCGGGCCTTCGAACCTCTCGACATCTACTCCGGCAACCTTCACCACGGCACCTTCCTCCGCGAGGTTCCCTCCCAGGATCACGATACCGCCGTGGTCAGCGAGTGGCGAGTGGGGCGGGGTCACCACATCCTGGTCCTTGGGCGCGTCCACACCCTCCAGGTTCTGTGCCAGCGTCCTGCCGGTGACTGTCAATGCGTCGCCGTCGAGGAGGTCTTCGTCGAGCAAGACGCGCAGGACCGCCGGCACTCCACCAATACGATCAAGGTCGACCATGTGATAGCGACCGAAGGGCTTGAGGTCGCCGATGTGCGGAGTGCGTCTGGATACACGGTCGAAGTCATCGAGGCCCAGCTCCACTCCGGCCTCGTTGGCGATCGCGAGGAGATGGAGGACGGCGTTGGTGGACCCACCCAAGGCCATCACGACAGTGATGGCGTTCTCAAATGCGGGTCGGGTCAGGATCTGGCGGGCGGTGATCCCCTGATCGAGGAGGGCCATTACCGCCTCGCCGGAGCTCTCGGCATAGATCCCCAGTCGCGGATCGACCGCGGGCACCGACGCCGAGCCTGGTAGAGACATGCCGATTGCCTCGCCGACCGAAGCCATGGTGTTGGCCGTGAACATCCCGGCGCAGGAACCGGCTCCGGGACATGCGGCACGTTCGATCTCGCCCAGCTCGACCTCGGAGATGCGGCCCTCCGACTGGGCGCCGATGCCCTCGAACACATCCACGATCGAGATATCTCTCCCTCGATACCTGCCCGGGAGGCTGGAGCCGCCGTACAGGAAGACGGCGGCAAGGTCCAGGCGGGCAGCGGCCATCAGCATCCCGGGCAACGACTTGTCACATCCGGCGATGGACACCATTGCGTCGAACCGCTCGGCATGCATCACGAGCTCCACCGAGTCTGCGATCACCTCTCGGGAGACGAGGGACGCTCGCATCCCCTCGTGGCCCATCGAGATCCCGTCGGAGACGGCGATCGTGGAGAAGACGAGCCCCACTCCCCCTGCTCGTCGGACGCCCTTCTTGGCCCGCTCCGAAAGTTCTGGGCCAGTGACATTGCAGGGGGTCACCTCGTTGCCCGCCGACACCAGCCCCACCTGCGGTTTGGAGAAGTCCTCGTCAGTCAGGCCAACAGCTCTCAGCATCGCCCGTGCTCCGGCTTTGGCCGGGCCTTCGGTCACCTCACCGGACCTGGGTTTCATCGCCATGACAGGCGATAGTAAGGCCGGGTTTTGGCAGCGCCGCCTCGAAGACCCACAATTCAGGGATGGCGACCATCTACTACGACGCAGATTGTGATCTCGAGCTGATCAAGGCCAGGAGGGTCGCAATCATCGGTTACGGCAGCCAGGGCCACGCCCATGCTCTCAACCTCTCGGAGTCGGGCGTCGAAGTGGCCGTCGGTCTCCGGCCCACGTCATCCAGTCGGGAGGCAGCCGAAGACGCCGGGCTCGAGGTCATGAGCATCCCCCACGTCGCGGCTTGGGCGGACGTGGTGGTGCTACTCGTTCCCGACCAGTCGATGGGCGACGTCTACGCCGACGACGTGGCTCCCCACCTGGAAGAAGGGGATGCCCTGGTCTTCGCCCACGGCTTCAGCATTCACTACGGCGAGATCGAGCCGCCTGAAGGGGTGGACGTCGTCATGGTGGCCCCCAAAGGTCCAGGCCACCTGGTACGCCGGACTTACGTCGAGGACTCAGGAGTCCCGGCACTGCTCGCGGTTCATGCCGATGCCACGGAGAGCGCTCGGGATCTGGCACTCTCCTATGCCTCGGCCATCGGAGCCGGCAGGGCTGGGATCCTGGAGACGACTTTCGAGGAAGAGACAGAGACCGATCTCTTCGGCGAGCAGGTGATTCTCTGCGGCGGCATCTCCGAGCTGATCAAGGCGTCCTTCGAAACCCTTGTCGAAGCCGGATACCAACCCGAGTCCGCCTACTTCGAGACTCTGCACGAACTGAAGCTGATCGTCGACCTCCTCTATGAGGGAGGCCTGTCGTGGATGAGGTACTCCATCTCCGACACAGCCGAGTACGGGGACTACACCAGAGGCCGGCGGATCGTGAGCGAACAGACCCGGGAGGAGATGAAGAAGGTTCTCTCCGAGATCAAGTCGGGTGCGTTCGCCGCCGAGTGGCTGGCTCAAGCTCGCGAGGGAGCACCTTTTCTCGCTGAGCAGAGGGATCGCAATCGCTCCCACCCAATCGAGGTGGTTGGGGACGAGCTGAGGAAGCTGATGCCCTTCCTGGAGCCAAAGTCAGCTCCATGACCGCCCAATAGCGGGGTCAGTAGCTCTGATCTACGAAGGTCTGCTCCTGGAAGGGTGGCCTCACGTAGGGGACTTCTTCCATTACGGGCAGGTTCACAGGCTCGGGAGTCAAGTCCCCGTAGTCGAACTGGGCGAGGATGTGGCTTATGCAGTTGAGGCGGGCCCTCTTCTTGTCATCCGATGGGACCACGTACCAAGGGGCCTGCTTGATGTCGGTGTACTGGAAGGTCGTGTCCTTGGCCATCGAATAGCGCACGTATTGGCGATGCTCCTCGATGTCCATCGCGGACAGCTTCCATCGCTTGAGCGGCTCGCGATTGCGTGACTCGAAGCGCCGCTTCTGCTCGTCATAGCTGACCGAGAACCAGTACTTGAGGAGACGGATCCCGGAACGAACCAGCATGCGTTCGAACTCGGGGCACGACCGAAGGAACTCCTGGTACTCCTCTCCTGTGCAAAACCCCATCACCCACTCGACGTTGGAGCGGTTGTACCAACTGCGGTCAAAGAGGACGATCTCCCCGGCTGCCGGAAGGTGGGCGACATACCGTTGGAAGTACCATTGGGTCTTCTCCCGCTCCGTCGGCTTGGGCAGGGCGGCGACCCGCACGCTCCTGGGGCTGGTCCGCTCCGTGATCCGTTTGATCACGCCTCCCTTGCCAGCCGTCCCCCGACCCTCGAAGACAATGGCGACCCGTTCCCCCTTCTTCTGCACCCAGTACTGCAGCTTGACCAGCTCTTCCTGCAAGCGGGCCAACTCCTTTTCGTAGAACGCCTTCTTCAGCTTCCCCCTGGCCGTGTAGTGCTCGGCACCCGCCGGAGTGGCGTACTCGACTACTTCGTCGGCACCCTCGGGGAGGGCATGGGTCGAGCTCATGGCAGCCACTCTAGGGACTGCCGGCTTGGAGGCTGGGCCTACTTTGCGAGCAGGGCGATCAGACCAGCGATCCCAAGCGCAAGCCATCCGAGGGCATTCACGTCGAATCGCCGTGGAGGGCCCATCAGCGCGAGCTTCGAGGAGCTGGATCGACATTGCGGCGCGCCTGCGAGCTGCGGTAGCCCCCCAGGGTCGCGACAATGGGCACCTCATCGAGGATTAGCGAGAGATCAAGGAGCAGCTATGGAGACGGCCTACGGTCTCAAGACCCGCACCACCATGGACGTGGCTGAGGCCGAGACGAAGGTGCGAGAGCTTCTCGCCGAAGAAGGCTTCGGAATTCTCACCGAGATCGACGTCGCAGCCACCCTCAAGGCAAAGCTGGACCTCGATCGAGGGCCCTACAAGATCCTCGGGGCCTGCAACCCGGCACTCGCGTCCCGAGCCCTCGACACTGAGATCGATGTGGGGCTCCTGCTTCCCTGCAACGTGGTGGTCTACGCGGAGGAAGACGAGACGGTGGTCGCGGCCCTAGACCCGGCGACAATGGTCAACCTGGCCGCAAATCCCGGGCTGGAGCCCGTCGCCGCCGATGCCAGGAGCCGGATCGAACGCGTGATCGCTGGTATGTCCGACTAGGGGAGAAGACTCCCCTACGGGCACTCGAAGACCATCTGCATGAGCTGGCCAGAGAACTCGACCGTCTGAACGAGTCGAGTGGCGAGCAATTTGTCCGAAGAGTGGCGAAAGCGTCCAGATGAGTCCACGACTCCAGGCGACTCAGGCCTGTCGCCGGGCTCAGCCGCCCACGGGCCGACCATGAGAAAAGCCCCGTGTTAGTTGACGAAATCGCCGCCACCAGGGGCTTCTCTTCGGTGGGCGATGACGGACTCGAACCGCCGACCCCTGCCTTGTAAGGGCAGTGCTCTAGCCAACTGAGCTAATCGCCCGGGGGGTCGATTCTACGAAGCACCTGCGACGACGCCCACCCGACGACAAGGTCACGCGAGGTGAGCCGTCAACCGGATGTCGAAGCTGCGGTCGATGCCCTGCTCGGACTCTGGGCCGGTGGCGGCGGCTACCAGACGATCGACTCGTTCGCATGTCGCGAGGGCTACTGATCACAGAGCACCACGATCATCCAAGCAGGGCGAGTCGGAGCAGTGAGTGGATCGTGGAACAAGTCCGACGGTGTCTGGCGGATCGACCTCCGCGGCAACGGAGTCGCCGGTGACGAGCGGGTTCTCGACTCGACCAGAGCCCACCCGACTCGGATCTGACACCCTCGACACGAGATGCACATGGCCAAGACCGCCAGCGGTCACCCGGACCTCCACCCCACGGCTCGTCCCAAACGCCATCCTGTCCGAACCACATCGATCGGGCAGGGGAATTCTCCATCAATTCCCTGTGGATAAGTGTCGATAGAGATATTGACAAATCCCCGAGAGTGGGCAGAGGTGTTCCTACGCTGCCTGAGGCGCGTGTGAGGTTATGGCTAAGCGGTCAATCGAACGGGAAGTAAGCGATGAGGCGATCCGTCAGTATCTGGACGGGATCGGCACCTATGCCCTGCTCACCGCCGAGGACGAGGTTCGGCTCGCCAAGGCCATAGAGACGGGGCGCAAGGCCGAGATTGCCCTCGAGACCGAGAAGGACCGAACCAAGCGTCGTAGTCTCAACCAGCTGGTTCGGGCCGGCGAGGACGCACGGCAGACCTTCATCCGCTCCAATCTCCGCCTCGTCGTCTCTATCGCCAAGCGATACGGCCACGCCCGCCTGCCCTTTCTCGATCTGGTCCAGGAAGGGAACTTGGGTCTGATCCGGGCGGTCGAGAAGTTCGAGTACCGAAAGGGCTTCAAGTTCTCCACGTATGCCACATGGTGGATCCGTCAGGCCATCACGCGGGCGATCGCCGACAAGAGCCGAACGATCCGGGTGCCGGTGCACATGATGGACACCATCACCCAGATGCAAACGGCGGAGACGAATCTCACCAAGCGCCTGGGGCGCAAGCCGACTGATGAAGAGCTGTCACAGGAGTCGGGCCTGACCGTCGACAAGATCCGCGAGGCGCGCAAGGTGGCCCCCGAGCCGGTCTCCATCTTCGAGCCTGTGGGTGAGGACAATGCCACTCTCGGTGACTTCATCGAGGACGAGGACGCCACCGCGCCGTTCGATCAGATTGCCTCGAAGCTCAATGTCGAGAACCTCAAATTCGTGCTGGATCGTCTCACCGAACGCGAGCGCACCATCATCGAGATGCGCTACGGGCTCGGGGACAGGGAGCCGGCCACACTGGACGAGGTGGGGCGGCAGTTCAACGTGACCCGCGAACGCATCCGTCAGATCGAGGCCAAGGCCCTCGCCAAAATGCGCCATCCGTCGACTCCCGGAGGCCTCCGGGAGCTTGCCGCCGGCTGATTCGGCCGCCTAGGCGGATCGAACCCGCTCGACGAGCTCGCTGCGCTCGGCTTCCACGGGAAGGTGAGCCTCGGAGTGACGGGGACGTCCCCGGCCTCGTCTCCGGTGATAGGGCTTCCCATCCCAGAAGATGACACCGCCCCACACCCCCCACTCGAGATTCTCCTCGAGGGCGACCTCGAGACAGCGCACCCTGATCGTGCAATGGGCACAGATTCGTTGCGCCTGGGACAACTCGGCCTGCTTCTCGGAGAAGAAGAGCTGATGGCTCCCCTCCTCCCGACAGCGGCCGTCTGCTTGTAACTCTCTGAATTGGTGATTCACGTCGAAACCTCTCTCCGGTGGTAGCGGCAAAAAAAGGGCCGCCCGTTCTTTCGGCGGCCGGTTACTGGAGATTCTGTGGCGTCACATGTCGTGACAAGAAGCCGCCGGGGAAATGGCACCTGCGCCGGGCGCGGTCGGGGCGCACGGGCAGAATCCCATCTCAGATGCGATGAGCGCTGTTCTGCGTAGCTTCATCAACGACGTACCTCTTCTCGACACGGGTCATGATTGCCGACGCAGGCCTCCTGCGTCAAGGGAATTAGGCCAATGAGGGCCTAACTTGGATCGCACCATGAGTGAGACGCTCGACCTCTGGGACTACCGACGCCGTGTATCCGACATGTATGCGCGAGCGCGTGATGGTGGCGCAGGTGAGAAGACCTGGGCGCGTTGGCGGTCGGAGCGCGACGAGTTGCTCGCAACCCATCCACAGTCGGCGGTGGAAGATCGATCCGGATTCAGGGGCATCGACTACTTCCCCTACCAGCCGTCATGGAGGATCGCGGCCCGGTTCGAGCCAGGCCCCAAGTCCGAGTTGAAAGTGCACCACTCGGGCCCCGGCAGCACCACGTTTCTCCCGATCGGGACCCTCGAAGTCAGTCAGGGTTCCTATCGAGGCGCCCTGGAGGTTCTATGGCTCGATGCCTATGGGGGCGGCATCTTCGTCCCGTTTCGCGACGCCACCAGCGGAACCTCAACCTACGCCGGGGGCCGCTACATACTCGACACCGTGAAAGGTGCTGACTTGGGACACCAAGACGACGAGGTGATTCTGGACTTCAACTACGCCTATCACCCGTCTTGTGTCCACTCGCCCCGGTGGTCGTGTCCCTTGGCGCCGCCGGCCAACACCCTCGAGTTCGCGGTGGAGGCGGGCGAGAGATTCTGAGCCCTAATCCAGTTGCTCTGGCCTCGCTGTCGATCCTCTTCGGCGTATCGAAGGTCGCAGATCAACCAGCCGAGCAGCCCACATGCCGGTCCTAGCCGAACCACACCGGCACAGCATCTCGCAGGTGGTCGGTCCGCCACGGCCTCGACGCGCCTCCACGCCGGCGTGCTTCGAGGCGGTGATCAAGGGCGGCATCGGCGATCAGCCGGCCCAACGAGCGCGAAGCTGAACGATTGTGATCGAGAGTGCCGTTCCCTCCTGGATCTTTCCCTACATCGGGAATCCCCTTAATCTCGGTTCCGATGTTCAGAGCGATATTCAGACTCCTGCGCATGGTGACCCTCGTTGCACTTGGCGCTGGGATTGCGGCCAAGTTCATGCTCGAGTCCAATGCCGGGCCCGAGACCGAAGAGATCGACCTGGTGGCGATCTTCGAGGGGAAGGAACTCGTCTCGACCGCCGATCCCTTCTTTGGCGGCAAGGTCCTGACCATGTTCGGCGGTGTGATGATGGACTTGCGCAGGGCGACTCCCTCGCCCACCGGCGTCGACATCGACGTCATGGTCGTCATGGGCGGTCTGAGCATCGTCGTTCCCGAAGGTTGGAGAGTCCACAACAACACCAAGATCGTCGCCGGTGGTATCGACGATCGGACCAAGACGACAGCTGACGAGGACGTACCAAATGTCAACCTTCGGGGAACGATCCTCATGGGCGGGGTATCGATCGTCACCAAGTCTCCGGTGGAAGCCGTCGAGTGACGACGACTCGGATCGAAGCAGCCCGGTTGGTGCCGGGACGGGGTGAGCCTCTCGACAACGGAGTGGTGATCATCGACGACGACCTGATCTCCTACGCCGGGGCGGCCGACGCAGCTCCGGAGACACCGGAGGGCGTGACAGTCACCACCGACACCGTCATGCCGGGCATGTGGGAGTGCCATGGCCACTTCATCGGCGGCTACACCGCCAACATCGAAGAGATCCACACCACCCGGCCCCAGTTGATGTCGATGAGGGTGACCGCGGACGCGGGACGGGTCCTGGATGCGGGTTTCACTTCCGTTCGTGAGATGGGTGGACTGGGCACCCACCTCGGCCGAGCGGTGGAGGAAGGCGTGGTCCGCGGTCCGAACATCTACGCCAGCGGTTCGATGCTCTCGATGACGGCCGGCCACGGTGACTCCCACGGCATGGATCTAGGTGCATCTCGCCTATCCAGCGCACAGGCATGGGGAGAAGACAGCATCGTCGACGGACCAGATGCGTGCCGGGCCGGAGTCCGCCGCATGCTCCGCCTCGGGGCGAAGGTGATCAAGGTCCACGCCTCCGGCGGGGTCATGTCGGAGCTTGACGATCCCCACCTTCCCCAGTTCTCACTCGAGGAACTCAGAGCGATTGTGGACGAGGCAACGCGTATGGAACGTCTGGTCGGAGCACACTGCCATGGCAAGCGTGGGATCATGAACGCCCTCGAAGCAGGCATCAAGACCATCGAGCACGGCACCTACCTCGATGAGGAGGCAGCCGAAGCCATGATCGAGGCAGGGGCCGTTCTGGTTCCGACACGCTTCGTCATCGCCTACCTCCAGGCGGACGGGCCGAAGATGGGCATGCCCGAGTACGCCCAGAAGAAGATGGCGGTGGTCGCACGGCACCACAAGGACGCAATCAGCCTCGCCGTTGAAAGGGGCGTGAAGATCGCTCTCGGGACCGACATCTGGACTACCGGGGTATGGGGTCGCAATGGCGAGGAGATCGCCCTGATGGCCGAGTGCGGCATGACCCCTCTCGGGACCATCGAAGCCGCCACCGCCAACGGACCCGACACCCTGGGACCCCAGGCACCCAACTCAGGGGTTCTCGAGGCAGGCAAGGACGCCGACGTGATCTGTGTCTCTGGTGACCCCACCTCTGACGTGTCGATCCTGGGTTCGCCCGACAACGTAACTCATGTCTTCAAGAACGGGGTGAGGTACAAGGGCTAGACGATTCGTCGTTTGCTGGCCCAGCGGGCGAGCTCGTAGCGATTGGAGAGCTGCAGCTTTCTCAGAACACTCGAGACGTGGGTCTCGACGGTCTTGATGGAGATGCTGAGCTTGCGGGCCACCTGCTTGTAGGCAAAGCCTCTGGCGATCAGCCGGAGCACATCCTTCTCACGGGCAGTCAGTCGATCGAGCTCCGGATCCTCATCCGACGGGATCGCCCCGGCAAAGGCATCCAACACGAAGCCGGCCAGCCGCGGGGAGAACACTGCATCGCCGGCGTTGACCCGGCGAACCGCATCTGCCAGCTCGGCTGCGTCGATGGTCTTGGTCACGTACCCACGGGCCCCAGCCCGGATCATCGCGATGACATCCTCGGCTCTGTCTGAGACGGACAGGGCGAGAAACTTGACATCGGGACTCACCTCAACAACGCCTTCGATGACCGCCACTCCCCCGCCGTCGGGCATGTGAACGTCGACCAGAGCCACATCGGGGCTGAGACCACGGATCTCGGCGATGGCCGTGTCTACGTCGTTGGCCGTACCGACTATTCGGAACTCAGTCTCCAGCTCGGCCTTCACACCGGAGAGGAAGAGTTGATGATCGTCGACCATGTACAGCTTGATGCTCATCGCCGTTCCAAGGGGATCTTCATCACCACTTCGGTGCCCTCGCCCGCTTCGCTGATGATGTCCACGGTCCCTCCAGCCTTATCGATGCGAGACCGGATCGAGTTGTCGATGCCCTTGCCGTCGGTGGCTACCGAAGTTGGGTCGAACCCGTCTCCATGGTCGGTGACATAGACCGTCAGCTCGTCATCGTCAGCCTCAAAGTAGAGGGAGACCCGGTCCGAACCAGAGTGCTTCGCCGCGTTGACCATGGCCTCCGAAGCAGCGCCTACCAATGCAGCAGCTCGGTCGTCGAGGCGGCGGTCCCCCACGACCACGACTTCGATCGGGATCCGATGCGACTCCTCTACTCTGGCGGCTGCCTCCTTGAGGGCCGTGGAAGTCATGTCGACCCCATCCAGCGGCATTGCCCCGTAGAGCCAGTCTCGCAGCTCGGACTCTTGATGCCGGGCAAGAATCGCCATACGAGCCGGGTCCTCGCTTCTCTGAATCAGAGCGAGGGTCTGCAGAACGGAGTCGTGCAGGTGGGCCGCCATCTCGGCCCTCTCCTCTTGGCGAATCCGCTCGCTCCGCTCCTCTCCGAGATCGGTGAGAAGTCGTCGGACCCATGGGCCGAGAGCGATGAAGATGCCGAGTCCGGTCAGCGCGACCGCAGTGAAAACGATCCCGACCTCGAAAACCTCGCCGACGGTCGAGCCGAAGATCGAGAGACCTGCGATCAGAAGCCCAGCTCCGACGATTAGCCGGAATCGAGAAGAGCTCTCCACCGTCGGATCGATGAGGGCTGCGAGCGGTCCCGGGCGAGACGAGTCGGTCAGGGCCGCCGTCCCGAACGAAAGCGCACCTGCGGCTATCACAAGCGCCGCGTTCGGCCACCAGCCGAGCGTGGCGAACATGACGATCAGACCGACGAAGCCGATTGCCAGACCGACTTCTTGGAGGTCCTCGACTTCGGCCGGCTCCCGGTCGGTGACCCGATCCAAAGTGACCAGCCAAAGCGCCAGGTATGCGAGGACCCCGATCCCCCAGACCGTGGAGAGGGTTATGAAAGCCGCACGGACATAGCCGTCGGGGACACCCCAGGCGTCGGCCATCCCTCCAGCTACGCCGGCGACGATCCGATTGGACTTGCGGCGGTGGAAGTAGAGCGTCGGTGAACTCACACCGTGATGATGCCGTTCCGGAGCTCGAACCTCAATAGGGGATGCCCCCCAGGGCATCAGGGGTTTCTCAGGGTCGTCCCCACTACACAAGCTGGGTGACGTCTGACCTAATGACGGTCATGGAACAGAACACCAACACCGCCGCTGAGGGCCAGGGCTCACAGTCGGCAAAGGATCTGGTCCGACCTCTCGATGGGAGAGTTCTGGCCGGTGTTTCCCTGGCATTGGCAAACCGCTACGACGTTCCCCTGTGGATCATTCGAGCGCTCTTCATAGTCACCACCTTCTTCGGTGGTCTCGGTGTGGCGCTCTACGCCGCCGGATGGCTGCTCATCAGATCGGAGGACGAGGAGGAGCCTCCAGCTCAGAGGTTTCTGGGCAGCGCCTCCAAGCCACAAGCCTGGATCGGAATCGTCCTGATCTTCGTCGCCACCGCGATTCTCCTGGACGCCGTGACCTTCGTGAGTGCGGGCGTCCTCTGGGCGGCCGGTCTCCTCTTGGTGGGCGTCCTGATCTACACAGGGCATCTCGAGATTCCGATCAGGATCCAGACCGACGACAAGGAGGGAGTTCAAGCAATGACAACCACTGAAGAGAGAGCCTCTGGCGACTCCCCCGCCGGAGGTGGCACACCACCAGCACCAACACCTGCGGCCTCGAAGCCGAAGCCGGTGCAGCCCAAGCCGAGGTCGGTCCTCGGGAGGCTCACCGTCGGCTTCATGATCCTTGCCGTCGGCGTGCTGGCAGTGCTGGACAACATGGCTTCGGTCTCGGTCGATGCCGAGCCGCGCCACTACATGGCGTTGGCGGTCACGATCCTCGGATTGGGACTGCTTGTCGGCTCGGTTTGGGGCAGTGCCCGCTGGCTGATCCTGCTCGGTGTCGTGCTCGTTCCGACCTTGCTGTTCTCACCGGCGTTCGAAGCGAACTGGACGTCGGAGAGCTACAACGTGGAGCATGAGCCGCGGTTCTTCGACGACGTGCAGGACGACTACAGCATCGGTGTTGGGAGCATGGCCATAGATCTGACCCAACTCGACTGGGACGGTCAGACCCTGGACCTGAACGCGCGAGTCGACCTGGGCAACCTCCAGATCCGAATCCCGAGTGGCGTCGGCATCGATGGCACCGCCTCGGTCGACGTCGGGCGCGTCTCGGCCAATGGCAGAGAGTCGTCCGGGATCGGCAACCCGCATCTCACGTTCGACGAACCAGGAGATCTAGGCACGGTCATCCTCGATGCTCAGGTCGACGTCGGCAACATCGACATCGATCACTGAAGGAGTAAGACATGAATACACACAAGTTCGACGGTGTCTCATTCGTCGCAGGGATCGTCATCGCAGCCATCGGGCTCTGGTTCCTCATCCCGGGAACACCAATTGAGATCTTCGAAAGCATCGGTGACGTCGCTAGTTGGATCTGGCCCGCCGTCCTCGTGGCCGTGGGAGTCGCGGTCTTGATCCCCGCCCTGGCTCGCACCAGGCAGGAGCCGAAGGACTAGCCAGCAGCCGTCTCCACCCTGAGTCCCCGATAGAGGGTTTGCAGGGCGACGAACAAGACAAGAAGACCAAACACCAAGGAGAGCGTGCGGCCTTCGACCCCCAGAGCGAATTGAGATCCCACAAACGATCCGGCCACACCTCCCACACCCACAGCGAGTCCGTCTCTGAGGCGGACTCGCTTGTTTCGGAGGTTCACCAGCGAGCCCGATATCGACGTGAAGATGATGGCAACCAGCGAGGTGCCTTGTGCTTCGTGCTGGGAGAGCCCCAGAAGAAGGACGCTCGACGGAATGATCACGATTCCGCCGCCGATTCCTGCGATGCCGGCGAACAGGCCGGCGACTGCGCCGATGGCGACCGCGATGGCCAGGGAGAGGCCGACATCGAACCCCGAGGCGGCAGAGAGCGGGCTGGCACCGCTGACCATCCTTATCCCAGCCACCAGTATCACCAGACCGAAGACGATCGTGAGGGTCTTGGCGCTGAATCGGTGCATCAGCGAGGTCCCCACCACGGATCCGACGATGCCTCCGATCCCGATGGTTACTCCCAGCTCCGGAACCGACGCTCCCGAGTCGAGATAGGAAACTGCCCCGGTAGCACTGATGAGGACGATCGCCGCCAACGAAGTTGCGTGGGCGTTGTGCCGGTTGAGACCGAGGAAGACCAGCAGCGGAACCATGATGATCCCACCTCCCACGCCCATGGTGCCGCCGAGCAGGCCGGCGGCGAGGCCAGCGAGGGCGAGCTTCCAGACTGAGAGGGCGGGGGAAAGGCTCACCGTCCGAGCTTAGGCAGCCTTGGGGTGCCCCCAGTCCCTACTATCAAGCCGTGGCCGATCGAAGCGACCATGGTTCCCATGGCGGCTGGGTGGGACCGGGTACCAACCGGGGCCACATCCTCCTCGCCGACATCACCGGATACACCGACTACCTGCGCGGCTCGGAGATCGAGCACGCCCAAGACGTGGTGGCCGACCTCGCATCCGTGATCATCCACGGGCTCACCCCGGTGTTCGAGAAGTCCAAGCTGGAAGGCGATGCGGTCTTGGCTTATGCCATGGCCGAAGCTGTGGACGGGTCCATAGTGCTCGACGTCGTCGAGGAGACATACTTCGCCTTCCGCAGGAGGGTGCGAGATGTCGACCTGGCCACGACCTGTGACTGCAACGCTTGTCGGCTCATACCTTCGCTCGACCTCAAGTTCGTCGTCCATTTCGGCGAGTTCGTCATCACCGAGATCGCAGGTTCGGAGGAGTTGACCGGAACAGACGTCATCGTCGCCCATCGCCTGCTGAAGAACACCGTCAGAGAGGACCTCAGCTTCGACGCATACGCCCTACTCACCGAAGCTTGCATCGACACCTTCGGCATGGACCCTGCCACGCTGGGGCTCATCGAGCACACCGACACCTACGACTCGATTGGCTCGGTCAACAGCTACGTCGAGAACCTCACGGACCGCTGGAGATTCGAGGAGGAGAGACGCCAGATCTTCGTCACGCCCAATGAGGCGGAGGTAGAAGTCGTCTGGGGAATTGACGCACCGGTGGAGGTGACATGGGAGCATCTGACATCGCCTGAGAAGCGGCTGATGTGGCAGGAGGGCTTCGACTCCATAGACCAGGAGAACCCTTCCGGGAAGATCGGAGTTGGAACGACCAACCACTGCAAGCATGGGAGAGGCGAGATCAAGGAGGAGATCCTCGACTGGAAGCCGTATAGGTACTACACGCTTCGCATTGCTCTACCAATGATTGGCGAGTGGACCATGACCTATGAGTTCCATCCCCGGGACGACGGCGGTACCCATCTGCGGATTCGAGGACAGAAGCTCCACGGCGTAAAGAAGCTCTTCTGGCTGATGATGCGCCCCATGATGATGAAGGACTTCAAGGCGAGCGAGGCTCGCCTTCGGAGTCACCTGGCCGGGCTGTCGGCAGAGGGGTAGCCCCTCTTGGCTGCTGAGTGGGCCCGGCAGGATTTGAACCTGCAACCAACGGATTATGAGTCCGCTGCTCTGACCAGATTGAGCTACGGGCCCCGGCAGGTATGACGTTATTGCCTCCCGCTCCCTCCTCCAAGGTTGTGGGGACGCCCCGATCGTGTCAAGCCCCGCCCGATGCGCCGGGTGCGGCCGCCGCAGTGGTCGGTGACGACCTCCTCAGAGGTGGCCCCTCACCAGATGGACCAACCCCCGACTCCGGCCGACCCGCAAGCAAGAATCATTGGTTAGGTTCGGGTGCAACAGGTCGCAGGAAAGAGGATGCCCGTGGAAGTGTCAATGACCGTCAATGGGCGGGAGGTGTCTGCGGACCTTGAGCCGCGCGCTCTTCTCGTGCAGTTCCTGAGAGAGGAGCTGCGCCTGACCGGCACCCATGTCGGGTGCGAGACGGGTTATTGCGGTGCATGCACCGTCCATGTGGACGGCCGGGCAGTCAAGTCCTGCACCATGTTCGCAGTGCAGGCCGACGGGGCAGACGTCACGACGATCGAAGGCATAGCATCGGACGGCGACCTCCATCCCGTGCAGGAGGGCTTCTGGGAGCGCCACGGCCTCCAGTGCGGCTACTGCACGCCAGGGATGATCATGTCCTCGGTTGCCCTCCTCAAAGAGAACGACAACCCCTCCGAGGACGAGATCCGGCACGGCATCGAGGGCAACCTCTGCCGTTGCACCGGATATCACAACATCGTCAGGGCCGTCGAGTACGCCGGAGCCAAGATGCGAGGCGAAGAGCCGGCTCCGCCCGATTGGGACAGGGGCGGCTGATGGCCACCACAAATCGATATGCCGCTCAAGTCCAGAAGGGCCTGCCAGCCATCCGGGAAGCGAGGGACTGACATCTATCCACGTGAGTTCGATTACGTAGCGCCCGCCTCAATCGAGGAGGCGTTTGGAGCACTCGGTGAGGGTGCCAAGGTGATGTCAGGCGGGATGAGTCTGATCCCTCTCATGAAGCTGAGGCTTCTCTCTCCTGCCTTGATCGTGGACATCGGCAGGATCCCCGGCTTGGACGAGATCAGCTCAGGCGACGGGACGATCAGCATCGGAGCCCTGGCACGCACCGCCGACACCGCTTCGAGCGACACGGTGGCCTCCGGTGCGGCAGCCCTGGCGACTGCTGCCGCTCTGACCGGGGACGTCCAGGTGCGCAACCGGGGCACGACTTGTGGCGCACTCGCCCATGCCGACGTGGCGGCTGACCAACCGGGAGCTGCCATCGCTTTGGGAGCGACGATGGTCGCCCAGTCGGCATCGGGCACCAGGGAGATTCCGGCTTCCGAATTCTTCGTCGACACTCTGACGTCCGCCCTGAACCCCGACGAGATCCTCACCGCGGTGCGGCTGCCCGCAGCCGGAGCGGGCGAGGGCTCTGCCTACGACAAGCTCGGCCGCCGCGGTGGTCGCTCCGACTACGCCGTGGCCGGCGCAGCTGCATGGGTCAGAAGGTCCAACGGTTCGATCGAGGCTGCTCGAGTCGCCCTGACCGGAGTGGGTACGAGACCGTCGCTGGCCGAGGGCGTGGGCGAGGCGCTGGTCGGCACCGACGGGTCGGACGGCGCAATCGCCGCCGCTGCCGAACGAGCCCTGGAAGGAGTAACCGTGCTCGAGGATCTCTACGGCTCCGAGGAGTACAAGAGCCATCTGGCCAAGGTCTACGTGGCCAGAGCCGTCCGGCAGGCCATCGCCAACATCTAGGCACGTGGTCTGTGAAGGGTTGGGAGGGCTTGACCGTCCCAACGCCCCACAGAAACGCCTATAAAGGGCACATGGTCATCGGTACCTGCAAGCACTTCGAAGCTCTCGAAGCCGTCGCTGAGCCGACTTCGATGGGTGTCTGCCCCAAATGCGTGGAGGTGGGCGACGCCTGGGTCCATCTGCGCGCTTGTCTCATCTGTGGTCAGGTGGGCTGTTGCGACCAATCCAAGAACCAGCACAGCAGGCGACACTGGGAAGAGACCGGCCATCCGCTCATCCAGTCACAGGAGCCCGGCGAATCCTGGCGGTACTGCTTCATCGACGAGGACCTGTTCTGATGGCCGACGCGAAGCCGGTGATTCTCGCCATCGACGACGAACCCGAAGTGCTTGCCGCAGTTCAGCGTGATCTGAGAAAGCAATACGCACGGGACTATCGAGTCGTGGGCTCGTCGAGTGGCCAGGAGGCGATCGACACGATCAAGGATCTGGCCGTGCGGGACACCCCACTCGCCCTGATCGTCTCCGACCAGCGCATGCCCGGGGTCAGCGGCGTCGACGTCCTCAGGGAGTCGTTGACAGTGTTCCCCACCGCCAAGAAGACGCTCCTCACCGCATACGCCGACACCGACGCCGCCATCAGCGCCATCAACGAAGTCGGACTCGACCAGTACATCATGAAGCCCTGGCACCCACCCGAAGAGAACCTATATCCGGTACTGGACGACCTTCTCAGCGACTGGCAGGCCGGGTACCGGCCCGGGTTCGAGGGAATCCGTGTCGTGGGCCAGGAATGGTCGGCGGCTGCCCATGAGCTCAAGGCGTTCCTGGCGATGAACCAGATCCCCTATCGGGCGGTCACCGCTGGAGTCGACGAGGAAGCCGAGGCCCTGATGGCTTCTGCAGGAGTAACTCTCGCAGAGCTCCCGCTGGTGCTGTTCCCCGATAGTGACCCGCTCAGTAAGCCCACTCAGGCAGAGCTCGCCGAGCACGTCGGGTTGAAGACCCGGGCAACGGCACCTGCCTATGACGTTGCCGTGGTCGGTGCCGGCCCCGCGGGGCTGGCCGCCGCCGTCTACGGCGCCTCCGAAGGCCTGAAGGTGGTTCTGATAGAAGCAGAGGCACCAGGAGGCCAGGCCGGCCAGTCTTCTCTCATTGAGAACTACCTCGGATTCCCCAGCGGTATCAGTGGTGCCGACCTGGCGAGACGCGCGGTCGCTCAGGCGCGGAAGTTCGGAGCCGAGATCCTGGTCCCCGCTGTCGTCGCCAAAGTCGAACGCAAGGACCCGTTCAAGATCCTTCACCTCGCCGACGGCTCCGAGATCACTGCCAAGGCACTGATTGTCACCAGCGGTGTGGAATACCGAAGACTCACCGCCAAAGGTCTCGACGAGCTTGCCGGGGTTGGGGTGTACTACGGGACGTCCCGGATAGAGGCCGAGTACCACCGTGACCAACCGGTGTTCATCGTCGGCGGGGGCAACTCGGCCGGCCAGGCAGCCTTGTTCCAGACCCGGTTCACGGACGACGTGACCATCGTCATCAGGAGCGCTGAACTATCGGCGACCATGTCCCAGTACCTGATCGACAACCTCGAAGCCAACCACTCGGTGAGAATTCTGCCAAGGACTCAGGTGGTCGAGGCAAAGGGTGACACCCACCTCAGGTCGCTGGTTCTGCGCGACCGGGACACTGGCGAGACACGCGAGGTTGAGGCCGGCGCATTGTTCATCTTCATCGGCCAGACCGCCCACACCGACTGGCTCACCGATCTGGTTGAGCTGGACGAAGCTGGATTTGTCTACACCGGAACCGACCTGGGCCCTCTCAAGGGCTGGAACTCCGATCGAGACCCTCTCCCTCTCGAGGCTTCGGTCCCTGGTGTCTTCGTAGCCGGCGACGTCAGGCACGGTTCAATCCGACGGGTCGCCGGCGCTGTCGGCGAGGGTTCCACCGCCATACGATTCGTGCACCAGCACCTGGCATCCCTGTGACCACGACCAAGGAGGTTCTCCGGGGCCTTCCCTACTTCGCGGATCTCCCCGACGAGCTCCTGGAAGATGTGTGCGCCTCGTCGGAACAGCTGGAAGTCGAAGACGGGACCGAGATCATCACCGAGGGCACCGCTTCCGAAGAGATGTACGTGATAGTCGAAGGCGAGCTGACGGTCACCAAGGACACCGCTGGAGTCAAGTCGGTGGTCTTGGCCAAGCTCGGACCCGGAGAGGTTGTGGGCGAGATCGCCATGCTCGATGGGGCACCGCGCACTGCCACGGTCAGCACGTCCATGAACTCGAAGCTGATCAGGGTTCCGGCACAAGCGTTCGAAAGGCTCCTCAGCGACGCCGGCGTCGTGCGAAGGATGTTTCGGACGGTGACCGACCGCCTCCGTGGCATCGAGGACACCGTGCGCCACGAGGAGCGGATGGCGGCTCTGGGCCGGATGGCTGCCCAGCTCATGCATGAATTGAACAATCCGGCTGCTGCTGTCGGCAGGAGCACCCGGGAGCTCAAGGATGTTTACGACGATCTGGCCGATGAGGCTCAGGTGCTGGCCCGTCACCTGGGTGGTGGAATCGAGCTCACCGATCCGGAGCCGCCCGGGCGGATGAGCCCTCTGGAGAGGAGCGACGCCGAGGAGGGGGTAGCCCTCTGGCTCGAAGACCGAGGTGTGGAGGATGCCTGGGAACTGGCGCCAGGAATGGTCCAAGGCGGCTGGACCCCGGACAAGCTCCAGGCGATGCTTGCTCCGCTGGATGACGAGCTCGAGCCGCACATGGCCAGATGGATGGCCCTGCGAGCCACCGCAGCCCAGCTCATCGGCGAGATCTCCGTTGCCGCAGGGAGGGTCTCCGAGCTGGTCAGAATCGTCAAGGAGTACTCCTACCTCGACCAGGCACCGGTTCAGGAAATCGTCCCGACCGACGGCATCGACGACACGCTCGTCCTCCTCAAGCACAAGCTGAAGGAGATCGAAGTGGTGACAGACTTCCCCGAGGACCTGGCCGCTGTCGAGGCACCGGGTCGGGACCTCAACCAGGTGTGGACCAACCTCATCGACAACGCCGCTGATGCGATGGAAGGGGGCGGGAGACTGATCATCACAGCGGCGAACGTGGGCGATGACCTGGTGCGCGTCACGGTGGCCGATACAGGAACTGGCATGCCCGAAGATGTCGCAGCCCGGATATTCGACCCCTTTTTCACCACCAAGGAGCCCGGCAAGGGCACCGGACTGGGCCTCCACACCGTGCACACGATCATGAAGAGGATCGGCGGGGACATCCGGGTCGAGTCCAGCCCTGCGGGCACCACCTTCACCGTTGACATCCCCCGAGCGGGAGTAACTTAGAGCCGATGACGATCGACCTGGGCACTCCTGATCAGGGATGTCTCCTGTTCGCAGACATCACCGGCTACACCGAATACCTAAAGGGGTCGGAGTTGATGCACGCCCAAGACGTCCTCGCCGACCTGCTCGAGAACATCGTCAACTCGATACAGCCCGTGTTCACTCTGTCCAAGCTGGAAGGTGATGCCGCGTTTGCCTTCGCCGAAGCCGGCACGGTCACCCCGAGCATGGTCATGGACACCGTTGAAGTGGCCTACTTCAACTTCAAGAGGAGGCTCCGAGACATCGTTCACTCGACGACCTGCGAGTGCAATGCGTGCGTCTTGACGCCGTCACTCGACCTGAAGTTCTTCATCCACGAAGGCGAGTACGTGCTGCGCGCCATCGCCGGCACCCAGGAGCTCACCGGGCCTGATGTGATCCTCGTCCATCGCCTGTCCAAGGGCACGGCTTCGCAGACGATCGGGACCGGGGCCTACGCGGTGTACACGGCAGCAACCCTCGACAACATGGCGATGAACCCGGCGATTCTCGGGTTCGTCTCACACACGGAGAAGTTCGACGATGTCGGGGATGTGCCCGTGTACGTCCAGGACTTGTCTGTCCGTTGGACATTCGAGCAGGAGCGGCATCGCGATGTCGTCACGAATTCCGACGCGATTTTCGAGAAGAGATTCTCTGCTCCCGTTCAACCGGCCGTCATCTGGGACCTGCTCACCGACCCCAACAAGAGGCTGCAATGGCAAGCCGGGACCACAGGACTGGACACGGTCACGGAAGGCAGGTTGGGTCCTGGGGCGATCAACCACTGCGCACACGGCCCTGACGTGCTCGTCGAGCACATCGTCGACTGGCGCCCGTTCTCATATTTCACGGTGCGATATGAGACCCTCGGCAACTGGAAGTGGAGTTGGGTGCTCGAAGAGGAAGAGAGCGGCACTCAGGTAACACTGCGGCTGGCCGACCCAGGGTCCGAGATGTGGGAGTCAATGCAAGGAGCCCTTGAAGGACAGCTGGCCGAGAACGTGGAGCTTCTCCACGCCATGATCGACGACCACCTCGCCGCTGCCCGTAACTAGAAGCCCTGCTTTCCCGGGCCAGACGACCGATCCCGGACGCGTCAGGGACGGCGAAAGGACGCTCGGGCCCGTGCCACCAGCACGTCACAAGGTGCGGCGCTTATCAGGCCCTCGGCGACCGTTCCGAGGAGGACCATTCGAGTAGCGCTGGCACCACGGCTCCCGACCACCACCAGGTCCGCCCCCCGCCGTCGGACGATTTCGTCGATGGTCTCCATCGGAGGACCGTCTGCGACAAGCGTGCGGACATTGCCTTCCCACATGTGAGCAAACTCCGCCATGCGGTCCTTCGCCATCTCCAGCCTGGCTCCGCGAGACGCAACGACCTCCTCATCGAACAGCCCGGCATCGGCGAGCAGCGGGTCGAACCGCGACGGAAGCGAGTAGAGGACTGTTGTCTCGGCTCCGGGCGCTATCTCGAGTGCTCGCTCGACCGACACGCGCGAAGCCTCCGAGAAGTCGACGGCTGCGATGATCCGGCGGTAGGGAACACGAGGCTGACGTCGAACTATCAGAGTGTCGCATCCCGCCTTTCGGGCAACACGTCTCGGAACCGGACCGGCGGTGAATGCGTCGACACTCGATGAGCCGACAGCAACTAGATCGGCATTCTTGCCACGTGATGCGAGCTCCCAAGACGGTGACCCTTTGGTGACGGAGAGCTCGACGGCGACACTGGTCCTCTCCTGAACCCAGGCGGCGAGCCTTTCGGCTTGCGCCTTCTGATGCTCTCTCATCAGTCGTGCCAGGGCTGGCTCGATCATTGCCTCAGCGACCGGTTCCATCACATGGAGGAGCTCCAGGTCCGCGCCACGAGTCTCAGCGATGATTCTGGCCCGATCAGCAACGCGTCGGCCCATGGCCGTCAGATCAACTCCGGCTACTACCGCCCTCACCACACTGCTCCCGAGGCACCGCGGCGACTCTAACTTGACGGTCCGGCCTCGGTCACCGAGAACTGCCCTCCTTGGGTCAGCGCCTTTGCGAGTCGGGTGAGGTATTGGGCCCGCCCTACTATCACAGCGCCCATCGATTCGAGATGCGGCGTCTGCCACTGCACGTCGATCAGGCTGCCTCCCCTCTCGTTCATGATCGCCACCAAATGGACGAGGGCGACCTTCGAGGCATCTCTCGCCTGATGGAACATGGACTCGCCCGCAAAGAGCCCACCTATCGAAAGCCCGTAGAGGCCTCCCGCCAGGGAACCCTCGGAGTCCCGGACCTCGATCGAGTGAGCCCAGCCCATCCTGTTCAACTGCGTGTACGCATCGACGAACTCCGGGGTGATCCAGGAATCGGGACGTGTCGGATCCGCACAACCGGCGATCACGCCATCGAAGTCCTCATCAACCGAGACGGTGAAGCGCCGACACGACTGACGCAGTGAGCGGCTGATCCGCAGACCGTTCAACGGAAGCACCGCTCGTTCCAAGGGTGACCACCATCCGAGCCGCCCGTCGGGGAGGTTCATCGGAAACATGCCTCTGCGGTAGGCGGCGAGGATGGTCCCGGGAGCCAGATCGCCGCCTATGGCGACTACATCTCCCTCGGCTCCCCCGGGATCCGGGAACACGAAGTTGGACGGTGGCGGCTCGAGCGGCACAGCTTGATTCTCTCAGAGCGGGGCCGGTGATGCCCCCTAGGCTGCCAGAGATGCGCGCGCTCATATGCGACAACTACGAGGGGATCGATGCTCTCAGGGTGGGGGAGCTTCCCGAACCCGAGCCAAGCCCCGGGACCGTCTTGGTCGAGGTCGAGTCGGTTGCCGTCAACTTCGCCGACACCCTCCAAGTCAGAGGCTTGTACCAGAGCAATCCCGACCCCCCGTTCGCACCCGGATACGAAGTCGCCGGAACCGTCGTTGCCGCAAACCAGGCCCAAGGGTTCTCGCCTGGGGCCCGGGTCTGCGGGTTCCTGGCGCACGGAGGCATGGCGGAGAGAGCGGTCCTCGACATCTCGAATCTCAGCCACCTTCCGGACGAGGTCTCATCGGATGCGGGCGCTGTCATTCCGGGCACCTATGGAACCTCCTATCACGCCCTCGCCGATCGGGCGAACCTCCACGAGGGAGAGATCCTCCTCGTGCTCGGGGCGTCAGGTGGTGTCGGCCTCGCCGCGGTGCAGTTGGGCCGCGTCTTGGGAGCACAGGTGGTGGCCGCCGTCTCTTCCGACCAGAAGGCCAGCGCAGCGCTCGAGGCCGGCGCTCATCATGTCATCCGCTATGACGAGACACCGATTCGTGACGGCATACGCGACGCAACCAAGGGAGCCGGCGTCGACGTGGTCTACGACCCAGTGGGAGGGGAGGCCGCCGAGCAGGTCCTCCGCTCGACCAACTGGCGCGGTCGCTACCTGGTCGTCGGGTTCGCCGCCGGAGCCGTCCCGTCGATTCCCCTGAACCTTCCACTGCTGAAAGGCAACTCGATAGTCGGCGTCTTCTGGGGGCGTTTCACGGTCGAGGAGCCAGAGAGGCACTCACGGAATCAGGCCCAGCTGATCGAATGGGTCGAGGAGGGACTCCTCGAGCCTGTGATTCAGAGGAAGTTCTCACTCGACGAAGGCGTCGAAGCCTTCCACTGGGTAGCGGACCGCAAGGCCATAGGCCGGGTCATCATCAACCCCTAGCCACAACTCGGCGTAGGGCTCCGGGTGATGTGGCACACTGCCCCCCCGTGGAAAACCCAGTCGTTCTCGACGCGCTCGCCAAGACCTTCAAGGTCCCGGTCCGCGACGCAGGCCTGCGCCAATCGGTGAGGAGCCTCTTCAGACGCGAGTTCTACGACGTCGAGGCAGTCAAGGGCATCTCGTTCGCACTCGACCCAGGCGAGATCGTGGGCTTCCTCGGTCCCAACGGTGCAGGAAAGACAACCACCATCAAGATGCTGACGGGGCTCCTCTACCCGACCAGCGGGGACGCCCGGGTCCTGGGTCACGAGCCGTGGAGGCGTGAAAACGAGCTTCTCCGTCGTATCGCCCTGGTCATGGGCCAGCGCAACAATCTCCAGTGGGACCTGCCTGCCGCAGACTCCTTCGAACTGAACAAGGCCATCTACGGCGTGCCCTCCAAGGAGTTCGAAGAGCGAAAGCAGGAGTACATCGAGGTTCTCGACGTCGCCGACCTCGTAGTCAAGCCGGTCAGGAACCTCTCCCTAGGGGAGCGAATGAAGATGGAGATCGTCGCATCCCTCCTTCATGGCCCCGAAATCCTCTTCCTCGACGAGCCCACGATCGGGCTCGACGTCTCGATGCAGCGACGTCTCAGGCAATTCGTCCTCGACTACAACAAGAAGACCGGTGCCACCGTTCTCCTGACCAGCCACTACATGTCCGACGTTCAGGCAATGGCAGACCGTGTGATCGTGATCGACCACGGATCCATCCTCTACGACGGTCCGTTGGCCGGTCTTCAGGAGCGCTTCTCCACACACAAGACCGTGCGAGTAGAGGCGGTCGACCTGCCCGACGATCTCTCCAGGTTCGGGCGCGTCCTCGAGCGAAGCCCGTCACGGGTGACCCTGGAGGTTGCCCGCGATGAGGTCTCCTCAGTCGCCGCCGAGTTGCTCCGGACAATCACCGTCACCGACCTCGCGATTGAGGAGCCGCCCCTCGAAGATGTCATCGATCGCGTGTTCAGCGAGCAGCGTGAGGCAAAGGCCGAAGAGAGCCATGACGCGGCCGCACACTGAGTTCAGCCTCCCCCGCTACTACCTGGCAGGAGCCAGGATCGGCTTCCAGAGAGAGATTCAGTATCGGGCAGCTGCCTTCGCCATGCTCATGGGCTTTCTCATCGAGCCGATCGTCTACCTGGCCGTTTGGACCAGCGTCTCGGATGCCCAGGGAGGCCAGATCGGCGGCTACACGACCGGAGCCCTCGCCGGCTACTACATCGTCTGGACCCTGGTCCGCGTGTTCAATCTCGGCTTCGCCCCCGACGCCTGGGAGTGGCGGATTCGGAGGGGACGGATGAACGACTTCCTCAGCCAGCCACTTCACCCGTTCCACCGCGACATGAGCTTCTTCGTGGGCTCGAAGTTCGTTTGGGTGGGTCTGTGGATCCCGGTCGCAGCGGTCCTCACACTTGCTTTCGACCCGGTCATCGAGTGGTCGGCGGCCAACCTCCTTGCGTTCGTGGTCGCTATCTGGGGGGGCTTCGCAGTCCGCTTCACGATGCTCTACCTGATGGGGATGGTGAACTTCTGGACCACCCGTGGCGCTGCCATGTTCGGAATCATCATCGCCGGCGAGCTTCTCCTCTCGGGACGCTTGGTCCCCCTCCAGCTGATGCCGGAGTGGGTCGAAGGCCTGGCCGGCTGGTTCCCCTTCAAGTGGACATTCCAGTTCCCGATCGAGGTGTTCATCGGTCGGCTCTCCTTTACTGAGATCGTCTCGGGGTTCGGCGCCCAAGCTGCCTGGACGTTGGGCATGGGACTCGTCTTCGTCCTGGTCTGGAAGCGGGCGATTAGGCGATACGCGGCGGTGGGCAATTGAGTGCTCCCGCCGGCCCGGCCCGTCTCGCAGGTCTTCACTTGAAGATCGGTGCTCTCAATGAGCTTCAGTATCGAGCCAACTTCTGGATCCAGCTGTTCAACTCGCTGATCGCCCTGGGCACGGGTCTGGTCGCGATTGCAGTCGTGTATGTGCACACCGACTCGCTGCGTGGCTGGGCCCAGCCCGAACTGCTGGCGGTCATGGGGGTTCACCTGATTGTGGGTGGCTTCCTCAGGGCCTTCGTCAACCCGAACATGTGGAACTTGCTCTCCGACGTCCAAGAAGGCACCTTGGATTACACGCTGACCCGCCCGGCAGACTCCCAGTTGCTCGTCAGCGTCCGACAGGTCTCGATCTGGAACCTCATCGACATCGCATTGGGCATCGGCGTCGTGGTGTTCGCAGTCGGCCAGATGAACGCCAACATCGGATGGGGTCACGCGTTGGCATTCGTGATCGCTATTGGCAGCGGGGCGATGACCATCTACGCAATCTGGCTTGCGGCGGCAACGATGGCGTTCAAGACAATCCGCATCGACAATCTCATGCAGCTGCTCAATGGAATCTACGAAGCGGGCCGCTGGCCGGTTGGCATCTACCCCTTCTGGCTTCGATCGTCCCTGACTGTGATCATTCCCCTCGCCTTCGCGGTCACGGTTCCGGCGGAGATCATCTCCGATCGGGTCAATTGGGGTTGGATGCTCGCCGGTGTTGGTGTCGCCGTTCTCGCCCTGACCGGCTGTCGGCTGTTTTGGCGCTGGGGTGTGAAGAACTACTCGGGCGCTTCGGCGTAGCCGTATCCTCGCAGCATGAATGCCAAGGCCGGAGGCGGGTTCCCCGCCATCTTCTACGTCCTTCGCCAGGCCAGGAAGGCTGGAGGCATTGGCGCCATGTACCGGGCGCTGCGCACCCCGAACGCATGCAAGACATGTGCCCTCGGGATGGGTGGCCAGGCCGGCGGCATGGTGAACGAGTCGGGCCACTTCCCCGAGGTGTGCAAGAAGTCGGTCCAGGCGATGGCCGCCGACATGCAGGGTGCCGTGCCGCCCGACTTCTTCGAAGTCCATGCCTTCGATGAGCTCGCTTCGTGGACGCCGAAGGACCTGGAGGCGTCCGGTCGGCTGTCACAGCCCTTGTATGCGGGGCCACTCGACACCACATATCGAGCCCTCGAGTGGGAAGAGGCCCTCGCCAAGGTGGGCGGGAAGCTCTCGAACACCGCCCCGGACCAATCCTTCTTCTATGTGTCGGGACGCTCCTCCAACGAGGCCGGGTTTCTGCTGCAGCTGCTCGGCAGGCTCTACGGCACCAACAACGTCAACAACTGCTCCTACTACTGCCACCAGGCCTCGGGCGTTGGCCTGTCGAGTGTGATCGGATCGGGCACGGCGACGATCGTGCTCGACGATCTCGAGAGCCTTGGGAAGGATGACGTGTTCTTCCTGATTGGCGCCAACCCGGCCTCGAATCATCCCAGGCTGATGACCATCCTCCACGACCTGAAGCGCCGTGGAGGCAAGATTGTCGTCGTCAATCCGTTGAGGGAGGCAGGCCTCGTCCGATTCAAGGTCCCGTCGAAGATCGGGAGTCTCCTCTTCGGCACGACCATCGCCGACGAATACGTCCAGCCCCACGTGGGAGGCGACATCGCCTTCCTATCCGGAGTTGCCAAGCGCCTTCTCGAGATGGATGGCACGAACGAGGGGTTCATCGCCGACAGCACCGAAGGGTGGGACAGCTTCGTGTCCGGAGTGGAGTCCCTGGATTGGGAGACGATCGTGCGTCACTCCGGTGTGAGCCGATCCACCATCAACCGGATCGCGGATCTCTACGCGTCGGCCGGCGGCGCGGTGTTCGCCTGGGCGATGGGGATCACACATCATCATCATGGCGTCGCGAACGTCCAGATGATCGCGAACCTCGCACTGATGAGGGGCATGGTGGGCCGGCCGGGAGCGGGCCTCCTGCCGATCAGGGGGCACTCCAACGTCCAGGGAATCGGCTCGGTCGGGGTAACGCCGGCCTTGAAGAAGGCGGTGCTCGACGCCATGGAGTCCGAACTCGGTGTCACCTCTCCCCCCGATGCGGGTCTCGACACCATGGGTTGCATGGTGGCCGCAGCCGAGGGTCGCATTCGGTTCGGGCTTTGCCTGGGAGGAAACCTCTTCGGCTCGAACCCCCACTCGTCTTTCGCAGCGGCAGCGCTGCGTTCTGTCGACGTGATGGTGTATCTGTCGACCACGCTCAACACCGGGCACATCCTCGGCCGGGGCAAGGAGACGATCGTCCTGCCCGTCCTCGCCCGGGACGAGGAGCCGCAGGCGACGACCCAGGAGTCGATGTTCAACTACGTCCGTCTGTCGGATGGCGGCCCCGGCCGTCTCGAGGGCCCAAGATCGGAGGTGTCTGTGATCGCCGACATCGGCCAGACCGTCGATCTGGGAGGGACCCTCGACTGGGAGTCGATGCGCCGGCACAGTTCCATCCGCGACGCTATCGCGAAGGTCATTCCCGGCTATCAGCCAATAGGCGAGATCGATCGCACGAAGGAGGAGTTCCACATCGCAGGTCGGACCTTCCATGAGCCCCGATTCGGCAGTGAGTCGGGCAGGGCGCGGTTTCACCGGATCGACCTGCCCGAGCAGCGGGGAGACAGCGAGCACCTGAGGCTGATGACCATAAGGTCCGAAGGGCAGTTCAACACCGTGGTCTACGAGAATGAGGACGCCTATCGGGGCCAGGAACGACGTGACGTGATCATGCTCAATGAGACCGACATGGGGCGACTCGGCTTGAGAGTGGACCAGGCGGTCACCGTTTCGGGAGAGGCCGGAGAACTTGACAACGTCTACGTCCGGGCGATTGACATAACGCCCGGGAATGCGGTGATGTACTTCCCGGAAGCAAACGTGCTCCTCCCCCGCTCAATCGACCCCTACTCGAAGACACCCGCCTTCAAAGGCGGTTTGGTCACCATCCACCCTTGATCGCCCAGCCCAGGCGGACGACATGTCGATACCAGCGGCCTGAGCAACGAAGAACACCCCGCCGCCTCAACATCTCTCAAGCCGAGGCCTGTGTGACTAGTAGGCGTCGGGGTCGTCAAAGGCAACCTCGCCGGTTTCGGACAGCCTCCCGCCTATCCACTCGTCTATCTCAGCCCACGTGTCGAACAGCCAGTCCTCCTGGTGCTCGGGCGGGGGGATCTCTTCTGCCGGACAGTGCCAGACATGGACGGCGACGGTGGTGTCCATAGGCATGCCACGCCAGATGTCTCCCCAGCTGACGAATGTCTCCAGCCCCGCATGCCCCACGAAGAAGACATCCGAATTCGGAGGCGCCGCAGCCAGAGCAGCCATTACTCCTCGTGAACGAGGAGGCAAGGTGTTCTTCAGTTCCGCCGCTCGCTCCGCCAGGTCTGGTCGACCGATCTCGAGGAGCTTCTCTAGAGATCGCTTGTAGCGCTTCTCCGTGTAGTTGGCGCCCTCGGGGAAGATGACGAAGGCGTCACCACCGTCCATGGTCCCGGCTATTCGCGTGATGGTACGGGTCACGACCTCGGCGTCCTTGCGCCCGACGGGCACGAAAGAGGACGGAAGCCGGTTGAGCATCACATCGACCGCCGGATCCCATTGAAGAAACTCCTTGAGGACGATTCGAGGCTTTCTGTCGAAGCGATTGCACAGAGCGTCCATGAGCAGCATCGAGTCCCCGGGCCCGGCGTGCCGGCTGAAGACCAGGATCGGCCGCCGGCCCCCGGGCATGGGGCGAGCCGGGGGGCTCTCGTCGAGGATGCTGATCTTGAACGCGAACTTGGCCGATGCCACCACCCGGCGAAGCATCCAGCCGAACAGCCGGTAGTGGGCCTTGGTGAAGCCCGGGGCTCGCAGCTTCCACCCGAAACCCGACGCCACCCACAGCCCGAACATGGCGAGAAGCGAAACCGCTTCGACCAACAGATAGAGGAAGAGAAACCAGACGATGCGGAGGATCCTCCACTTGCCCGGGAAATAGCGGGAAACGAAGGTCGCTCCGACTGCGACGATGGGAAGGGACACCAGGGCGAGCACGACCCCTGCCACGATGGCCGGGTCGATGACGAGTCTCCTGACCCAGCGGGGCGCCATCGTCACATCCGCTCGGAGAGATAAGCCTTCGTGGCGTCATAGGCCCCTGCGGCCAGCTCCCTGGTCGAGGTCGTGTCTCTCCACTTGAGCTGCCGCCTGTCATCGAAGGCGAGGGGGTTGCCAGAGGGGAGGATGTGCAATTCGATGCCCTCGGGAAGGCTCTCCAAAGCAGTCATGAAACGGTTCCTGCGGGCAATCTCGAACGAGATGAGCGCTGACTCGTGCAGTCGCTGGGGGGGCCGCAGGGGTGACTCGATGCGGCCGACCTGGAGAACGTAGATGACCGATGCGCCCAGTGCCACTGCGCGGCCGACGGGCACCGAATTGACGAGGCCGCCGTCGTAGAAGTGCTCCTCGCCGATCTTCACCGGCGGGAACAAGGCCGGCACTGCGGAGCTGGCCAGCAGCGCATCCACCAGGGGCCCCTCGGTGAACCAGTGCTCTGCGGTTCGCTCTATCGAGGCGGCCACGCACTGAAACGGGATCCTGAGGTCCTCGATCTTCTTGCCCTCCGGGTAGACGTGCTCGAGAACCTCTCGAAGCTCAGACGTGGTGTGAATGGCGGGCCGAAATGCCGCCACGTTGCGGATACGTTCGAAGGCTCCTCCCCTGAGGACGCCGGTGCTCGAGAGCTCATTCCAGAGACCCATGAGACGCTCGACGCCCTCGGCACCCGGCAAGTCGGCGATGACCGACCCGTTGAAAGCGCCTATCGATGTCCCCAGGATCAGGTCGGCGACGATTCCGGCCTCCTCCAGTGCCCTGATCATGCCCACCTCCACAGCTCCCCAGCGACCCCCTCCGCCGAGCACGAAAGCGGTGTGGATGTCACCGTTCAACGGGCATCCTCCTCGATGTACCACTCAGTGAAGTCGTAGCACCGATCGTCTCGCCACCTGATCACCCAGAGATTCCGGTAGGAGGTCGGAGGATCGAAGTATCGAGTCCGCCCGGTGATGACGGCAACGTCATCGGTCTCGACCAGTGGCGCCCACTCGAAGTCCCAGTTCTCCTCGTCGTCGTCTATCTCAAGCCAATTGGCCACGATGTCGGCGATGCCCTCCCACTCCCCGCCGGCGGTCTGGGGGTCGTAGACCGCATCTTCGGTGAAGAGGGCAGCGACGTGTTCGGGATCGTTGGTGCTCCAGGCAAGCACGTATCGGTCCATCCAGCTGTCGAGTCGTTCGCTCATTGCGGTCCGAAGTTAGTGCTCGTGGGGTCGATGCCTGGAACGAGCTCGACCATGGCTTCGCACCGTTGACACCGGTTCAGGCCCCCGATCTGATGCGCAGCTCTCCCGGAGAGTGGTGGATCACCGGTGGATGGGCTCTCGACCTGGTCCTCGGCCAACAGACCCGAGATCACGTCGACCTCGATCCGTTGTGTCTAGCGTCATCTCGATGCGACTCGCCACCGGGATAGTCCTTTTGATCGCCGGCACCGTCTGGATTCTCCAGGGCTTCGACCTCGCCTTCGCCCCGGAGAGCTTCATGACCGGCGACATGACGTGGGTCCTGTGGGGTGCCCTTGCAGCACTGACGGGCGGGATCCTCATCTGGGCAGAGCTTCGCAGACGGAGCGACTCGTAGTCGGTTGGAGACGCGGCGGGCCCTCTGGCAGCGACTACGGCATCTACCCCGCCGCCTGGTTGGCGTAGGGCGACAGCCTCGAACGGCCGTAGGCGATGTAGGAGAGCACGAGGATGTTGAGGACATTGCTCCCAATGGAGACGAACTCCTCACGCCCGAAGTGCCAGATCGCAGCACCAATCATCACGAGGATCAAACCGACTGCTGCGACAACCGTGAGGCGCGGCTGGATCTTCGTCAGTCCCGGAAGAATGAGGCCGAGCCCGCCAAGGACCTCGGCCGCGCCTGAGACCCGATGAAGGCTGGTTTCGAGCTCATACATCCAAGACATCATCGCCGGCAGGCCGTCGGGGAGGATGAAGTGCGACAGGCCGACGCCCACGAAGTAGAGGCCGGCAACCCATTGAATGGCGGTCAGGATTCGGTCGTGGTTCACTTCATCCTCCTCTGAGCTCGCTTCGACCCACCGAATGTAACTCGGATGATGTCGTCGATGCCCCCTTGCGCCCACGGGTTAGCCTGGTCGCGCCCCCCGACACAGACGAGACATGGACCTAGGTCTGTCAATTGAAGCTTTGTCGCTCTATGCGGCCGTGGCCCTGACTCTGATAGCCCTGGTGTATGCCTTGATGGGTTTCGGCTGGCGTCGAGGAGAGTTCGTCTGGAAGGGTCGCCATCCCCGCCGTCTACCTGGTCACCTCCGTCGGCGCAGCCTGCTCTACGCGCTGCTACTCGTCGCCACGGCATTCGTCATCGTGACGACAGGGGGCCTGATCGAGGTGGCCTGGATTCCTGCTTCGTGGGCGGTCTCGACAGGGTTTGTAGTGACTGCCTTCCTAGGGCTCGTCGGTCTCGTCAGTCTCTTCCGTGGAGGCCCTTGGGAGAGATTCCTCTTCGCCCCTCTGGTGCTGGCTTCGGCCGGAGTGGTCGGCTTGCTGACTTTCGGCTGACCTAGGGCTTGCCGGGATCGTCGGGCTTGCCGGGATCGTCGGGCTTGCCGGGATCCTCGGGTGAGGCCTGCTCGGGCCGGTGTTCGGCGGCGATCTGTCTGGCCAGCTCGGCGATTCTGCGACCGTCGACGTTCTCCATCCCGTAGATGTGCAGAAGCAGCTGGGAGATCTCTTCTCGGNNCCGCCCAGCCTCCAGGGAGGTCACGGTCTCCGCTCCGTTCCCGAACTCAAAGCCCAGCGACTCGAGAGCCTGCTGGAGCCCGTAGTTCCAATCGCCCGGCTCGGCCTCGCCGGCCCAGGCGAGACCGGTCATGCCAACCACCATTGCGAAGCTCGCGGCCACAGAGAGAGCCTTGCTCCTGATACGCCTGCTCGACTTCGGCTGGGAGCCGTTCGAGAGATGCCCGGACTTCTCGATGCTGTCCGCGATCGAGGCCGCACTCACGCCGGCGTGATAGGCGATGAAGTCGTCTCCAACCTCGGTGCCGGCATACCCGCGCAGGCTGGCCACGAAACCCGACAGGACGGCGAGTGACTCATGGCCGGGAAGGTCCCCTCTCAAGAGGGCGTCGACGTAGCCGTCGGGGAGGAGCTCCAGCTCGGCTTGACCGCGAGGGGAGGAGACTCTCATGTGAGGGCTCCCGTGGTGAGGGCTCGGTCGATGCGGGCCAGCCCCCAGCGCTGAAGCGTCTGGATGTCGTCGACCTCACTACCCACGACCTCTGCGGTTTGCTCCACCGAAAGTCCTCCGAGAATTCGCAGCGCGAGCACATCGCGCTGACCGGGCGTCAAGACCTCGAAGGCGGAGCGGACAACGCCTGGCACCTGCTCATCCGTCTTGGTCATCGAGTTGGGCGACGGCGAATCGAGGCGATCCATGATCCTGTCGGCGAGAGCAGAGCGAGAGCGACCGGCCGGATAGTGATTCTCCACATCGAGACGCCTGAGCGCCGCCTTGAAGACGAAAGTCTGGAATTGCTCGTCGCTCCCGGCAAAGTCATCGATCGAGCGGGCCACCTCGAAGAAGACGTCACCGGTGGCGTCTTCGGGGCTGCTGACCCCACGTGCTCTGAAGAAGCTCATCACCGGACCGGCCACCTCCTCATAGAGCTTGGCCCAGGCCCAGTCGGCCCCGGCCTTGGCAGCCGCGAGAACGTCGTCGAACTCCTGTCCGAGGGCCACTTCAAGAACCCTCTTCCAGCGCGAAGAAGCTTTCTCTGCTCATCTATAGGTCTTATCGGCAAAATCGGCCGATGATCTTGAGCAGTCCAGAGCGGAGTGGACCGCGCTGACTAGACACTGCATCCCATGCCCCGACTCGTTCCCACACAGGTAGCTCTTGGTCCCGTCCGAAGGAGGAGAACCAGTGCTCAGGCCGTCCCAACAGGCTTGATGGCGAGGGCAGCGCGGTAGCCCTCCTACCTGCAGGCGAACGATCAGCCCGCAACTGAGCGTGAGGCGACCGGGAGTGTGCAGCAAATCGGAAGGCTCCGATGAGAGAATCGGAGCCTTCCGTGACCCCTGGTGTTTTCACAAGCCTTGGAGATGGCAAACCGGGACCGTTCCAAGACTCGATCCTGGGAGCGGATGCGCCTAGGGCACAAGGCCTATTCTCGCTTCGGGTCGTGTAGGGATTCTCCCCTCGGTGAGTGAGACAGCCGAAGAGTCCTCGAGCGCGCCCTAACGCCTGACCACGGCCGAAGGGCCGTTTACCGCAACAGAGGGACGTTTGGCCCTCGACAGAGTGTGGCCCCACCGCAATCCTGTAGGAAGCGACCGCTTGGGCGCAGCCTTGGACATGAGCGACTCAAACGCCAACACAGAGGACATTCGTCCTTGTCTGGGCGTGAGCAGGGACACTCCAGATGACTGGCCATGAGATCTGTCACGTCCGATGAGGAGGTGAGTGCCGGCAGAGACACGGTCACCCGCGTCGTCGGGTTCGCGTCGAGGCTCAGGAGTTGGGCTACGGGAGCCGGCATCCGGGTCAAGATTCTCGGCATCGTCGTCTCGCTCACGCTCATTCTCGGACTGGGGATCACGTTTCAGGTTCGGTCGGTGACATCATCAGCTCTGATCGATGAGCTGCACAAGCGCGTGGCGTCCCTGGCGGGCGACCTCGCCGGGAGAGCTTTCGACAGCGCCAGCGCAGGCGATCTGGAGGGGGTGCGCTCTCTGCTCGAACAGGTCCTTGCCCAAAACCCGGAAGCGGTTTTCGCATACATGACGGGACCCGACGGTGCCGTGCTCGAGTATGCCTCTGCCTCGGGGAACTTCCCGGCGAGCCTAGGTGCCTCAGGGCCGGCAGCGACCGAGTACGGACTACTTCACTCGCACCCATCGATGTCGGATGCGCCCGTTCACCAGTTCGAGGCATCGATTCCGGGAGGCTTCGGGGCCATCAGCGTCGGTTTCGGCGAGACCCGGGTGTCCGAGGTGGTTGCTGGCATGACCACTCAGATGGCGGCATTGACCCTGCTGGTCGCTCTGGTCGGGGTCGCCGCGGCGGGGCTGCTGACGGTGATACTGACACGCCCGATCCTCGAACTGGTCGAAACGACCAGGAAGGTGGGAAGGGGTGACCTCTCGGCGAGGGCTCACTACGCAGCGAGCGACGAGTTCGGCTCCTTGTCGCGCTCTTTCAACGAGATGGTTGACGAACTCGAGAAGAGCAAGGAAGCCATAGACAGCAATGAGCGAGCCAGGACCCGGCTCATCGACAATCTGATAAGTGCCCAAGAGGACGAGCGCAGGAGGCTGGCCCGGGGTCTACATGACACCGTCGGCCAATCTCTGAGCTCATTGAGCGTTGGCATCGCACTGCTGGCGAAGCTCGACGATGGCTCTCTCGCCGCCAAGTGCGAAGAGCTGCAGGTCTTGTCGGCCGAAGTGATGACGCAGATCCGTGCGATGTCACGCGAACTGAGACCCAGCGTCCTGGACGATCTTGGGCTGGGCGCGGCTTTGGAGAGGTTTGCCGCTCACCACGCGGTCCGATTCCCGGGGACACAGGTAGGCGTACATGTCGAGTTGGCCGATCGCTTGCCTCCGGCAACCGAGACGACCCTCTATCGCATCATCCAAGAAGCTCTCACCAACGCTACGCGCCACGGGCGAGGCCACTCCCTTGACGTCCTGGTTGTGGAGAAGCAGGGATCGGTCAGAGCGATAGTCGAAGACGATGGTCACGGCTTTGATGTCGAGTCAGCACGACGGCAAGGAAACAGTGTTGGCCTCCATGCGATGAGCGAGCGTGCCGAGCTGCTCAATGGGACCCTCCAGATAGAGAGCAGCCCACGAGGCACGACTGTGCTCGTGGAGATACCACTATGAGTGTGCTCGTCCTGATTGCAGACGACCATCCGGTCCTCCGACAGGGACTTCGCGCGCTGCTGGAGTCGGAGCCGGACATCGAAGTGATCGCAGAGGCCGAGGACGGGTACGAGTGCATCGAGATCGCAAAGAGGCTCTCTCCCGACGTGATCGTCGTAGATGTCAACATGCCGGGCTGTTCGGGGCTGGATGCGCTTGATGAGCTGGGAAACCTGTTCCCTGGGACGAAGGTCCTCGTCCTCACCATGCACGACGACCTGAGCTATGTCAGGCATGTACTCGCCGGTGGCGGCTCGGGCTACATACTGAAGCAGACCGCAGCCGCGGAACTCGTTTCGGCTGTGCGCGTCGTTTCCGAAGGCGGAGTCTTCATCCATCCGCATCATGCCCAGCTTCTAGCTCTCTCGAGTGCGCCGACCGAGTCTCCCGACGCAGTGGCTGAGAGCGGCCTCATGGCCCGATATGAGAGCCTGAGCCGGCGAGAAGAGGAGGTCTTCCGTATGGTGTGCCTCGGGCACACCAACGCGGAGATGGCGTCTCTGACCGGGCTGAGCGTGAAGACGGTCGAGACATACAAGGCTCGTCTCGTCAAGAAGCTGGGGGTTTCCAGCCGGTCGGCCCTGGTTCGCGCCGGCATCGAGCTCGGCATCGCCACTTGATCCTCCCGTCGTGTAGGGGAATCCCCTACATATTGGGTAGTGAATCGGGCCGCGAATTCGGGTAGTCGTCAGACCCTACGGCCCTACCCGACGTCACTCTCGAGAGTTGGAATCGCAGAGGAAGCCTTCCGATCGTTGACAACAAGGAGCGATGATGTCTGAAGCGTTCATAGGGATGCCGCAGGTAACTCGACGAGGATTCGTCAAAGGAGCTGCTGCAGTTGGCGGGACTGCTGCCGTCGTCAACCCGTTCCTGTTCGGCCGCTTCGACGAGATGGCAGAAGCTGAGGCGACGGCGGATGGTGGCATCGAGGACTTCATAGCCACCACCTGTTGGATCGGCAAACAGGACTGCGGGATGATCGCCCGCCGAATCGACGGCCGGGTGGTCATGTTCGAGGGAAACCCGACCAATCCCCGCAATGTCGGGACCCTCTGCCCCAAAGGCCAGGCTCAGATCCAAGCGATCTACGACCCCAATCGGGTCAAGTGGCCGCTGGTACGCACAAACGAAAAGGGTGTAACGGGCCAATGGCGTCAAGCCAGCTGGGATGAGGCCCTCGACATGGTCGCCGAGAAGGTGGCCGAGGTTCGCGAACGCAATCCCAAACTGGTTCTCTGGCAGAAGGGGCGGAGCAAGGCCAAGGACTTCTACGACGACGCTTTCGTGAAGGCAACCGGCATCAGCAAGGTCGGTCACGGAGCATTCTGTTCCGACGCCGGGTACCGCGCCCTCGAGTACACACTCGGCCCACACGCGGTGCTGCACCCCGACTTCCGCATGTGCAACTTCATGATCTCGTGGGGCTGGAACATCACCAACGCCGGTGGCAACAAGTTCTGCTGGCTGACCTGGCCCCGGCACATGGTTGAAGCCCGTGACCGGGGGATGAAGATCGCCCATGTCGATCCGCGACTGCGGTCGGCAGGGCCATTCGCCGACGAGTGGCTCCCGATCAAGCCTGGTACCGACCTGGCCTTGGCGCTGGCCATGTGCCATGAGCTGGTCCGCCTCGGATATCTGGACCGCCCCTACCTGACCACCTACACCAACGCTCCGATGCTGGTGGACAGTGACGGGATGATCCTCAAGACCAAGGTCGGAGACGGCGACGAAGCCACCGAAGTCGGCCTCGTCTGGGACGAGACGACCGAAAGGGCCGTCCCGTTCGGCGAGACGACCACACCTGCCCTCGAAGGGGAATTCGAAGTAGACGGCCAGACCGTCAAGACCGGCTTCAGCCTCTTCGTCGCCCACATTGCCGGCAACACACCGGAGTGGGCGGAAGGAATCACCGGGATCTCCGCGCGGCAAATCCGCTCGCTGTCTGAGAACTTCGGCCGGGAAGCCAGGATCGGGTCGACAACCCTCGTCGACGGCGTCGAGGTCCCCTATCGACCCGTCGGAATCATGGCCTACCACATGTCGCAGCAGGAGCTCGGATTCCAGACAATTCGAGCCATGACGATGGTGCCGATGCTGGTCGGAGCGGTGGGAGCCGCCGGCGGCCAGCTCTCCGACTTCACCTGGAAGATCCACAAGAACTACCCGAAGTTCGAGAAGCTCGAAGTCAAGGATCCGCCATATGACTACTTCCTGAACAACAGCAAGTACTTCCCGATCAACACCGGGTTCCCCGGCATCGTCGCCAAGGTGATGCTCGACCCGGAGAGATACGGCGTCGAGGAGCTACCCGAGGTCGCCATACTCCACATGGTCAACCCGCTGGCTGCGTTCCCCTCCCAGCAGGAGTATCTGGACTCGTATCACAAGTTCAAGTACGTCGCGGTGATCAGCCCCTGGCTGTCGGAGACAGCGGACTACTTCGCTGACGTCGTGCTACCTGCTGCGACGATCGAAAAGTACGAGGGACCTACATCGGCGACGGACCAGTACATGGACGCGGTGACACTACGGGTGCCGCCCATGGAGCCTCTGTTCGAATCGAGGGGCGAGATCGACATCTACATGGATCTCTGTGAACGGCTCGGGGTGCTGTTCGGGGAAGGCGGCTACCTGTCGGTGGTCAACAAGGAGCTGAAGCTCACCGACACCGACTTCGCCTTGCCACTCGACAGAAAGCCGGCCGTCAGACACATCTTCGACCAGTGGGCACACAGCCTCGGCATAGAGGAAGGAGTCGAATTCTTCGAAGACCCCGCCAAGGGAGTATTCGTCAAGGGCCCGGTCAAGCCGACCAAGATCTACGGCTACGCCACCGATCCTCCCTTCGGGGGAGCCCTCCATCGGCTGTACGGCGAGAGTCTTCTCGACGCACAGAACCAGATGAGGGAAAAGGGCGCCGCGGAGATCTACTGGCAGGACTACACGGCCTTTCCGACCTGGCGTGAGCCGACCATGGAGGGCTCCCCGCCTGAATACGAGTTCTACTTGTTGAGCTATCACCAGATCGAGCACAAGCAGACGAGGACCAGCTTCATCCCGATGCTCGCCGAGCTCGCTCCCGGCGCTCCGCTCGACATGAACCCCTCGTCCGCCAGGAGGCTCGGCCTCAGGGAGGGCGACAAAGTGACGGTCGAGTCTCACAACGCTGTGACCGGGGAGAAGCGGAGTCTGACGACGACTCTGACCCTTCTCGACTCGATCCGTCCCGACACTGTGGCCTTGCCCCACCACTTCGGGATGTGGACTCATCCCCAAAACGAGGGCCAGGGCCCATCGGCAAACGAGATCTACTTCACGGGGGAGGGCTACATGGCGAACACCGCCGACCAGTCGTTCCACGTGAAAGTCAAAGTCTCGAAGGGAGGTGATGGCCGATGACAAGGTATGCGATGGCAGTCGACCTCAACCGATGCCAGGGATGTCGGGGCTGCATGACAGCCTGCAAGGTCGAGAACAACACTGTGGAGGGAAACCACTGGATGTACGTCTTCCGCTTCGAGGAGGGCAGCTACCCCGACACCAGGATGAGCTTCCTGCCTCGGCCGTGCCAGCACTGCGACAACGCCCCGTGCGTGAAGGTGTGCCCGGTCGGAGCCCGCTACAAGCGGGATGACGGACTCGTCCTCACCGACCCCGACCGCTGCATCGGGTGCCGGTACTGCGAGCTGGCCTGCCCCTACGGGGTCAACTACTTCAACTGGCAAAAGCCGGAAAAGGCCCAGTACCCGGTGGTCGACTGGGGTGACGAGGCCCTGGCGGGAGTCACCGGAGGAGCGATTCCGCCCTACAAGAACCCCGACCTGGCAAAGAAGTGGGGCCCCGAACAGCGGCGTAGCGCCGGCGGTGGCCAGCAAGAGGGCGTGATGGAGAAATGCACGTTCTGCGTGCAGAGAGTCGAGCAAGGACGCCAGCCGGCATGTGTCGAGACATGCCCGACCGACGCCTTGATCTTCGGCGATCTGGACGACCCTGAGACTCCGGTCAGTCGATACATCAACGACAACCGGACCTGGACCCTTCTCGAAGAGGCAGGCACGAAACCGAGGGTGTACTACATAGGTGGCAAGCCCCCGACGCGCGAGGCCTCAGAGATCGAGCGTCCGAAAGCGACGGTGTGAAATGGTGGTTGAGACACGAGACAGAGAACATCCACTACCCCAGGAGGTAGGCCGATTCACCCCAGGGTGGTGGGCCTTCACCGCAATCTCGGTTCTGGTCCTGATCGCTGGCATCGCTGCCTTCGTCTATCAGCAAGTTCAGGGAATGGGAGTCACCGGCCTCGCCAACTCGGGGACGCAGGGTGGCGCCACCTGGGGGCTCTACGTGGTTGCAGTCGAATACTTCGTCGGGGTCAGCCTGGCCGGCATCGTCCTGGTGGCTTTCGCAAAGGTATTCGACATCAGGACACTCAGACCGGTCTCCCGGGTTGCTGTCCTCTTGACTGTGGGTTCGCTGATGGTCGGCGTCCTGTCGGTGTTGATCGACATGGGTCACCCCTGGCGCGGAATCACCAACATGTTCCTGTACGCCCGACCTCAGTCGCCGTTCTTCGGCACATTCACCCTGGTGGCACTGGGGCTGATGTTTGCCAGCCTGGTCTACCTCTATCTCGACGGGAGAAGCGACGCGGCCCGAATGGCGAGGATCGACTCGGGCCTCCACTGGTTCCATCGCCTGTGGGCTGCGGGGTATCGCGGCACCGAAGCCGAGCGGAGTCGCCATCGCAGAACCATGTTCTGGATGTCGATCTTCATCGTGCCCCTGGTGGTGATCGCCCTCTCGACGGAGGGGCTGGTCTTCGGGGTCCAGGTCGGACGCCCCGGGTGGTTCGGATCGCTGCAGGGCGCTGACTTCCTCGCCCTTGCCGCCGCCTCGGGTCTCGCCAACCTGGTCGTCCTGGCCATGATCGTTCGGCTAGTGGTTCCCGGAGCCAGGGAACTGATCGGAATCCCTGCCTTCAAATGGCTCGGCGGTCTTCTGACCGTCTCTGTGGTCATCGCTGTGTACTTCCAGGTGCTGGAGATGTTCACGCTCCTCTATGCCACGCCGGAGAACGAGCGCCTTCTGGCCGATGCCCTGCTCACCGGGCCGTACGCCGTCATCTTCTGGCTGAGCATCTCTCTGCTCGCGGTCGGTCTGGTCATTCTCGCCACCCAAGCGGCCCGACGCTCCTGGAGTGTCGGTGCCCTGACCGTTGCGTCGATCTTGGTCTCCACGGCCGTGTTCGCCGAGAGGTACCTGACGGTCGTGCCTTCGCAGACGCACGGGATGATGCTCCCCTACGAGCCGGGATCGTATTTCCCGAACTGGGTCGAATTGACCGTGGTCGCTGGGCTCTTTGCCCTCGGCGCACTTTTGATCGGGCTGTTCATGAAGGCGTTCCCGATCATCCCGATTGATGAGATCGAAGAACAGGAGGTGACTGCAGATGCGTAGCACCGTCACCCGGCTGCTCGTAGTGGCCGGTCTCGCGCTGATGCTGATCGGATACCTGCTTGCGGCCCCGTGGGGCGCTAGCTCAGTGGCGGATGCGGACCCGGTGATCGTCGGTGCTCCCGTCCTCTTCAGTCTCGGCATCGTGTCGATCCTGGCCTCGGCCTTGTTCTACGAGCTGTGGCCTGAGCGGGACGATGACCGCACCGGCTGAAGAGGCCCGCACCCGACAGGGTCTGTACCGGCTCGCGGGAGAGGCGTTCCGGCCACCAGAGGCATCCGGGCTCTCGCTACTTGGATCGGGCGCCGACTACCTCGGCTCGCTGGACATGTCCCGATTCGCCTATGCCCCAGAGTGGTTTGCCCTGGCCACCCAACTTCTGGATCCGCCTGCCCTCGAGGACGTTCAATCGGACTATGTGCGGCTGTTCGGCGTGGGACCTGCCTCAACCCCGGCGCCTCCGGTCGAGTCCTTCTATCGAATCGGCCGCAGAGAGGGCGGTGTGGGTGACTTCGTAGCCCGGATTCAGTCCGAGTACCGGCAGATGGGCGTTGGATGGTCCGGATCAGCGGAGCCTCCTGACCACATCGCCACGGAGTTGGAGGCGATGTCATCTCTCTGCAGGCGTGAGTGGGAGGCATGGGAGTCGGGATCGGCTGACGAGGCTGTCGGATCTCTGCGGCTTCAAAGAACCTTCCTCGATCGCCACCTCGGTGTCTGGGCTCCCCTCTTCACCGCACGCGCTCTCTCGGCCAACCCGGGGGCCTTCTATTCGCGGCTCTTGGAGTTCATCCACTCGTTCGTGGTTCATGAGAAGAACCTCTCCGCCATCCGGGTGATGGCAGTGGGAATCCTGTGAGCACGGCTGTCATCGCCTGCGGCGAGAAGTCTGTCGCCACGATGCCGCCAGACGTCTGGACGGTCGACGAGCTTTGCCTCGACCCATCCCGGATGATCCCGAAGGACGAGGCCGATCGGATCGTATTACTGCTACATCGCGGCCGTTTCGACTTGTCCTCTGTCCAAAGGGCCGTGCGGACGATGGGAATCGACCCCCTGGGGGTTCAGATTCTCGAAGTCGGAGACGAGGCGCCGACAACGGCGGCGTTGCAGGGATTGATTGCCCGTGCCGAGGCTTTCGCGGGAAGCCGACCCGAGCAGGCCAAGCCTGTCGTGCCTATCGAGATGACCCGGCGCTCGTTCCGCTATCCACCCACCCCCGAGTATGTCGCAGCTCCGCTCATCGACGGCGACCGCTGCGCTGCGTCGAGTGGGTGCAGAGCGTGTGTCTCCGTTTGCCCTCAGGACGCCTACACCTGGCAAGACGGCAGGGTCGCTCACGACCTGGACGCCTGTCTGCCCTGCGGTCGCTGCGCCTCGGCGTGTCCCACAGGGGCGATTTCGAACCCGTCCGCTTCACCGTCGATGATCGAATCTCAGGTGAGGGCGATCATCGGAACCGCACACGGATCGGTGGGAATCCGATTCGTCTGCTCACGCGGATCGATGTCCCCTGCCTCCGGCCTCGAGGACGTTCTGGTTCCCTGCACCTCGATGGTGCCTGCGACGTGGATGCTCGCCTGCCTCTCGCTCGGCGCGACCGAGGCTCGGGCGGTGCCATGCGCCGAGTCGGGTTGCCCCCTTGGCCTGGACACGTCGGCAGACCGCGCCAATCGGCTGGCAGCCGCCACACTCCAGAGCGTCGGCGCACGCCCCGATGAATTGGTTGGGCTGCTGGGTGAGGGATGGACCAGCCCCTTCGGCTACTTCGCCCAAGGCGGCGCCGCCGGGCTGGTGGAGGCTCTCGCCGATGCCGCGAATTCATCCATCGAGGTGCGGGATGAGTCCGCTCCGATGGGACTCGTCGAGATCGACCGCGCCTCCTGCACCCTCTGTGGTCAATGCGCGAAGGTCTGCCCGACAGGCGCGCTCATGGAGACCTACGAAGACGACCGGGTGACGATCTCGTTCGATCCCCGGCTCTGCGTCAACTGTTCCCAGTGCACTGCGATGTGCCCTGAGTACGAGCGAGGAGCCATCCGGGTGCGGGGCGGGTTTGACTCCGCAGCCATCTCCCGGGGACCGAGGATCCTCAGCGAGGCGAGTGCCTCCTGCTGTGAGCTCTGCGGAGAGGTCTTCGCGCCGGCACCGATGATGGGACGGGTCGCCGAGCTCCTGGGTCCCGAGTTCGGGTCCACCATGGAAATGATCGCTGCTCGGTGTCTCGGCTGTCGTGGGAGATGATCGCAACGGGTTGACCCGGCGCCAATGGAGTGTCGCCTGCCTATGCGAGGCGAATTCGGGAGTGGGGCTCCGCGGGTAGGACTCGAACCTACAACCAATGGATTAACAGTCCACTGCTCTGCCAATTGAGCTACCGCGGAATGGGTTTGCCGGTTGGCCGGGCCCAGATTACCAACCGGGCATAGGAACCCAGAGTTGAGCAAAGTCGACTCGAACTGCCACTATCGCTGCCATGGCAGATGAGATCGGTTGGATCGAGGGGGTCGCGTCTCTCGGCCTGATTCTGGTGGTCGTGTTGATCTCGCTTTGGCAGCGCCTCGCCGTGGAACGCTCGTTGATATGGTCGTCGATGCGAGCCGCTGCGCAGTTGGTGGCTGTCGGGCTCTTGTTCAGACTTATCTTCGAAGCCGCCAGGGCGATGAGCTGGGCTTGGGTTTGGGTGGTGGCGATGACGCTCCTCTCGGCCGAAGTCGTCGGCCGAAGGGCCAAGTCGGTCCCCGGAATTCGCGGGTCCGCCCTGATCGCCCTCGTTGGAGCGGTAGCGGTGACTCTGGCGATCATATTTGGTCTCGGCGTGCTCGACCTCGAGGCAATGACCCTGGTCGTGATCGCAGGGATCACTCTTGGCAACACGCTCCCGGCTGCCGTACAAGCGGCCGACATCATCTCGACGGAATTCCGCAACCAGCCCCACCGCGTAGAAGGGTTGCTGTCGCTCGGTTTCGACGGCAAGGGGGCCTCGCGGGAGATCACTCGCTCCGCGATTCGCCAGGCGTTGATCCCCCAGATCGAGAGGACGAAGGTGATCGGTCTCGTCGCCCTGCCCGGGACCATGACGGGAATGCTTCTCGCGGGAGCCGACCCCATACCCGCGGTCCTGGTCCAACTGGTCATCGTCTACTTGGTACTTGGCTCCGTCGGCGTAGCTGCGGTTGCGGTGGCCATGACCGTCGCCGCACGCGCGTTCACCGCCGACTTGCGGCTGGACGACTGGGTGCGAATCCGGAGTTAGGTGCTTTCCAGGAACCCCTCGAGACGCCCCGACTTGTCTGGATGCCGGAGCTTGGCGAGCGCCTTCGTCTCCAGTTGCCGGATCCGCTCCCTGGTGACGTTGAAGTGCGCTCCCACCTCCTCCAGGGTCCTCATCTTCCCGTCGGCGAGGCCGAACCGCATGACCAGCACCTCACGCTCTCGCTCGCTGAGGCCCTCGAGAACGGCAGCCAACTGATCCTGGAGGGACGCAAAAGCCGCCACATCGGCGGGAGCTTCGGAGTCGGTGTCCTCGACCAGGTCGCCCAGGGTTCCATCCGCATCCTCACCTACCGGTGTCTCCAATGAGACGGTGTCCATCGCGATGCGACGCAGCTCGGCGACGCGGGACTCCTCCATGTCGAGATCCTCGGCCAGTTCCTCCACCGACGGCGCCCTGCCGTGCAACTGCGTCAGCTCTCGCTGGGCTCGAGTCAGCTTGTTGACCGCATCCAGGACGTGGATCGGCATTCGGATGGTCCTCCCCTGATCGGCTATTGCCCTGGAGATCGCCTGTCTTATCCACCACGTGGCGTACGTCGAGAACTTGAAGCCCCGCCGGTAGTCGAATCGTTCGACAGCCCTCATCAGGCCGAAGTTCCCTTCCTGTATGAGATCCAGGAGGGCCATGCCTCGCCCCACGTAGCGACGGGCTATCGCCACCACCAGCCGCAGGTTCGACTGCACGAGCTGACTGTGGGCTTCCTCCCCCATCTCGATCTCATGGTTCAGGAACGAGCGATCATCGACGGACAACGACTCCTCGCCGGCGAGCCTCTCCCGGGCTCTGCGCCCGTTCTCCATCTGCAGGGCGAGCTCGACCTCCTGCTGTGCGGTTAGCAGCGGGTATCGGCCGATCTCGTTGAGGTAGAGGCGGACCGGGTCCGATAGCGACACCGAGCCGACTTCGATGGCCTCCTCCGAAACCGCCGGGCCTTCTTCGACGAGGCGGATCCCTTTGACCCTGAGCTCGTCTGCCACCTTCTCGAAGGCTTCGCCCCTCGCTTCGATGTCTTCCAGATCCTGCTGGACCTCGGCCATCGTGAGGAACCCGCGATGGTTCCCCCGCTTGATGAGTGCACTGGTTACCCGGGCTAGATCGTCGTTCAACTCGCCCCCAACGACTTCTTCTCTTGCTGTAAAGCTATCAAGCGCCGCAGGATTTTGGAATGTGGTTCGGTGCCCTCCTCGATCGAGTCGAGCTCGCTTTCCAATCGGGTGATCTCTGCATCCAGGCGACGCGAACGGGTCCGTGACTCGATGTCGGCCCAAGCCGGGACCGGTCTCTCATCCATAGCCAGGGACCGCAGGATCGAGGAAGCGCTCTCGTCGCTCACCGCGGTGATGTCGAGCGGCGTGCCGGGCTCGGCGGTCAGTCCCGAAACGGCCCCGAAGGCGGCGGCCAGACGTTCGTCGGTGAAGTCGGCACTGGTCACTTCTCCGATGTCCTCGGGGTTCGCCAAGACCACGCGAAGCAGCTCCGACTCGGCGCGGTCGAGGGGGCGTTCGGCGGCGGACTGTCCCTGGCTGGATCCACGCCTCTGCCCACCTACTGCCTCCTCGACGGTCACGAGGTCGACCCCAACCAGCCGGGCGACGAAACGGCTGTACTCACGGCGGGCAATGACGTCGTTGACCCGACGCACCTGGCTTGCAGCGGCATGGAGGGCTCGCGCCCGCCCTTCGGGGCCGGTGATGTCGAATCGGGACACCTCGTGCTCGATTCGATGCTCGAGCAGCGGTCGGGCGGCCGCGACGGCTCTCGACAGCTCGTCGGCCCGGCCCTCCTGAACCAGGTCCGCCGGATCGAGTCCGTCCGGCATCACCGCCACCCGCACGTCGAGGTCGAGCCGGAACGGCGACTCCAACTCGTCGCCTCGCAAGACCGCCCGCGACCCGGCCTCGTCAGAGTCGAAGGCCAGCACGACACTCTCCGTGAAGCGGCGGAGCAGATCGAAATGGTCATCACCCAGGGCCGTGCCGCATGTGGCGACGGCGGTCTGGATACCGGCCTGGTGCATGGCGATGACATCGGTGTATCCCTCGACGACCACCGCCTGCCCATCCTGGCCGATCGCCTTGCGCGCTCGGTCGAGACCGAAGAGAACCCGGGCTTTGTGATAGACGGGCGAGTCGGCGGAGTTGACGTACTTCGCGTCCGGGTTGTTGGTCGCGCTCGGACTGATCTCGTCGATCCTTCTCGCCCCGAAGCCGACGGGGTCGCCGCGCACGTCGTGGATGGGGAACATCAGCCGGCCCCGGAAGACGTCGTAGAGCCCGTGCTGGCCACGGCGGGACAGGCCGCCGTCGATCATCGCCCTGTCGTCCACTCCCCCGGTCTTGAGAGACTTGGTGAGAGTGTCCCAGTCGGTTCCGGCGAAACCGAGGCGCCACTCGTCGATGAGATCCACGTCGTAACCCCTGCTTCGTAGATGAGAACGCGCCGGCCCCGCCTCAGGTGACTTCTTCAAGCGGGTGTGATAGATCTCGATCGCCCGGCGGATCGCCTCGACCGCGCTCGCTCGACGGCCGCGGCGCCGGGCCTCCTCCGGGTCATGGGCGATGGTGACTCCGGCCTTTCTCGCCAGAGCCTCCACTGACTCGGCGAAGTCCAGACCCTGGGTCTCCTGGACGAAGGTGAAGACGTCGCCCCCTTTGCCACATCCGAAGCAGTGATACAGGCCACGAGCGCGGTCGACGGACATCGAGGGGGTCTTCTCCTGGTGGAAGGGGCAGACCGCCATGTAGCTGCGACCCGACTTCTTGACCTTGGTCACCTCCGAGACCAGGTCGACGAGATCGGTCGCCTCTCGGATCCGGTCGATGTCGACGCGCTCGGCCATGGGTCGATCATAAGGACGTCCCAACCCTTGACATCAGGTGAATCTGGTGTCAGCCGTTTGAGGTCACGGAGTCCGGAGTGGTCGGCTCGATGGGTGGTTCCCAGGAGCGCCCGACCAAGAGGAGAAGCCAGGTCCGGACACACCCTCGACACGAGCACCAGCACACCGATGGCCCGGCCGGCGAAGAACCGCCTCGCGTGGCGTGGTCAACCCAGCTTCCTAGCCAGGAACTCGACGAGACCCTCCATGGGAACCCTGTCCTGATCCATCGTGTCACGGTCCCGGACCGTCACTGCGCTGTCATCGAGGGAGTCGAAGTCGACTGTGACGCAATAGGGGGTGCCGATCTCGTCCTGTCGGCGGTATCGGCGCCCGATTGACTGTGTGATGTCGAGTTCGACCATCCAACGCTTCCTCAATTCGGCGGCGAGCTTCTCTGCCGGTTCGATCAACTCCGGCTTCTTCGACAACGGGAGAACCGCTGCCTTGTAGGGAGAGAGGCGATGGTCGAGCCTCAACACGGTGCGGGTGTCTTCGCCAACCTCCTCCTCCGAGTAGGCATCTATGAGAAAGGCGAAGGTGGCCCGGGTGGCCCCGGCCGCCGGTTCGATCACATGCGGGAAGAACCGCTCGTTGGTCTCCTGGTCGAAGTAGGTCAGGTCCTCGCCAGAGTGATCGGCGTGCTGTCGCAGGTCGAAGTCGGTGCGATTGGCGATCCCTTCCAGCTCGTCCCACCCCCAGGGGAACCGGTACTCGAGGTCGGCGGTATTGGTCGAGTAGTGGCTGAGCTCGTCATCGTCGTGATCACGAAGACGAATGTTCTCAGAGTCGATCCCCAGATCCTCGTACCAGCCAAACCGCTCATCGAGCCAGTATTGGAACCATTCGGCGCTCTCTTCTGGGCGACAGAAGAACTCCATCTCCATCTGCTCGAACTCCCGGGTCCGGAAGACGAACTGTCCGGGTGTGATCTCGTTCCGGAACGACTTCCCGATTTGGGCTATGCCGAACGGGAGCTTCAGCCGGTTGGTGCGCCGGACGTTCTCGTAGTTGATGAAGATCCCTTGAGCGGTCTCGGGCCGAAGGTACACCATGTTCTCCGCCGACTCGACCGGGCCTATGTGGGTCCGGAACATCAAGTTGAAGTTCCTGGGCTCGCCAAGGGTTCCCCAGTTGCCACAGGTGGGACAGGTATTCGGATCACCGAGCTTGTCGAGGCGATGGCGGCTGTTGCAGTGTCTGCACTCAACCATCGGATCTGTGAAGACCTCCTCGTGACCCGATGCCCGCCACACCTCTCTCGCCTGGAGAATCGCAGAGTCGATGCCGACGATGTCGGACCGCAGCTGCACCATCGACCGCCACCATTCCTCCTTGACGTTGCGCAGCAACTCGACGCCGAGCGGCCCGTAGTCGTAGGCCGAGCGCAGCCCTCCGTAGATCTCGGACGACTGGAAGACGAACCCTCGCTTCTTGGCGAGGTTGGCGATGGTGTCGAGTGTCAGTTGGGGCATGGTGTTCCTGGAACGGTGGCCTGCTCGGCCTGTCTAGTCAACCTCGCCGACTATGGGCGTGTCCTCGGCTGATCCAAATCGGCGTTCCCTCGACTGGTACTCGGCCACTGCGTCGAGCAATGCGTGACGGTCGAAGTCAGGCCACAGGATTCCCGGGAAGTGGAGCTCGGCATAGGCGGCTTGCCAGAGGAGGAAGTTGGAGAGGCGATGTTCCCCGGACGACCGGATCACGAGATCGACGTCGGGCATGTCGGGAACGTACAGCCGAGACGCGATCGCCGTCTCGTCGATATCGGAGGTCGAGATGTCGCCGGCCACGGCATCCTCGGCGAGATGCCGGGCCGCCCGCGCGATCTCGGACCGGCTGCCGTAGTTGAAGGCGAACACCATGTTCATCCGATCGTTGGCAGCCGTCATCTGAGATGCCTCCGTCATGTGACCTCGATTCCGCTCCGGGATCCTCGGATCGTCCAACTCGCCGGCGAAGTGCATGCGGACCCCTTTGGCGTGGAGTTCGTCCCTGCGACGCAACAGGAGCTCTTCGTTGAACCACATGAGGAACTCGACCTCCTCGGCGGAACGCGCCCAGTTCTCCGTCGAGAAGGTGAAGGCGGTGAGCCAGGGGACACCCATCTCGATGGCGCCCTCCACGGTGTCGAACAACGCCTCTTCGCCGGCGCGATGGCCCTCGGTGCGGGGCAGGCCTCTCTTGTTGGCCCACCTGCCGTTGCCGTCGAGGATGAGGCCGATGTGGCCCGGTACGCGGTCGAGATCGATTCGCGACAGGTCGAGGGTCATTCCATGACCGCCAGCGAGGACAATTTGCGGTCGAGGTGATATTCGACAAACCGCCGGGCGATGCCCATGGCCTCACCTGACAGCGTCTCATCACGGTCGGGAAGATTCCCCAGGTCGGCCTGGGCCAGTGAGGCCAGATACTCGGTCAAGCCGTCTCGCAACCTGACACTCCCCTCGATCCGACACCGATCGCATACGGATCCGCCTCCGCCGAATGAGAAGCGGTGGAGGTCTTCGACACGACCACATGAGGCACATTGGCCAAGAGACGGCGCAACGCCCACCACCTCGGCGACCTTGAGCAGGAACGCTGTGATCAAGTCCTGGCTTCTCTCGCCGGACTCCAGTGCCCTCAGGCCTCTCTGCAGCAGCAGGAAGAGACGCAACGACGACTCGTCTTCCTGGGCGACGGCGTCGGCCGCCTCCACCATCGTGCCGGCGGCCACCACTGCCTCCAGGTCCTCCCTCAGTCTGGGAAACGGCTCGAGGACCCCGACCTGGGTGATCGTGTCGAGGTTGCGACCTTCGTAGAGCACCAGGTCGACATGGGTGAACGGTTCGAGGCGGCCACCGAAACGGCTCTTGGTCCTGCGGACACCCTTGGCGACCGTGCGAATCTTGCCGTGGTTTGGGCTGAGCAGCACTACCACCCGATCGGCATCCCCGAACGGATAGGAGCGGAGCACGATTCCCTGGTCGTGACGCAGACCCATTGTCGGGAGGGTATCGGTCGGGAGCCTCAACATCGGGTACGTTTGTGGCATGGCACTGGCTCCCGACTCCGAGGTCGCCGAGTTCCTGGCAGGTCATCCCGAGTGGGACCGCGCCGGTGAGGCGATCACGAGGACATACGAGTTCGACGACTTCAACGAGGCGATCGGCTTCGTCACCCGCGTCGGGCTTCTGGCTGAGAAAGCCGACCATCATCCCGACATCGACATCCGCTGGAACAAGGTGAAGCTGGCGATCTTCACCCACTCGGAAGGCGGGCTTACCCGAAGAGACCTGAACTTCGCCGCGGCCACAGACACCTACGCAAGGCCGTCGCCGGCCGGTGATGGCGAGGAGAGCGGCTAGCGGAAGCCGGGCTTTCTCTTTTCCCGAGCAGCAGCGAGGCCCTCGGCCGCGTCCGGGCCGAGAAATCCAAGAAACTCATATGCGACCGAAGCATCGAAGATCGGGTAGGCCATGCGCAGCCAGTGGTTGAGGGTGTGCTTCGTCCATCGAATGGCTTCCGGTGACCCGGCGGCCAGCTGCGAAGCCAGCCCTGCGGTGACGGAGTCGAGATCCTCGTCATCGACGACACGGGCCACCAGGCCGGCTCGCTCGGCTTCCTCGCCGCTCATCGGCTCGTTGGTGAGGAGGTGGTACTTGGCCTTGGCCATTCCGACGAGCAGCGGCCAGATGACGGCGGCGTGGTCGCCCGCCGCCACACCAATCGTCGTGTGCCCATCCAGCAGCCGGGCTGATCTCGATGCGATCGGTATGTCGGCGAGGAGGGCGGCTGCCAGCCCTGCCCCGACGGCAGGTCCGTTGATCGCCGAGACGATGGGCTTGGAGCACTCGATGATGTTGCGCACGAGCTCCCTCGTCTCCTTGAGAACACGGCGGTGGACGTCACCGCCATCGAGGATCCCCTCGATCATCCCATAGTCGCCACCTGCGGAGAAGGCCCGGCCGGCGCCTCGGAGCAGGACGGCGCGGATCGTCGCATCGTTGTCGATCTCGGGCCAGATCCGCACCAGCTCGCCATGGCCCTGCTCGGTGACCGCGTTCAGCTTGCCTGGATTGTCGAACGTGATTGTGAGAACGCCGTCGTCCCCAAGGCCTAGTGACAAGAACTCGTAGCCGTCTTGGTCCATGCGCTGACTCTATGTCCGCGAGTAGCGGGCCGCACCGCCGATCTTGATTCCGGAGAAGTCTTCTGCGAAGGCGATCACGCCATGGGTGGTGGCAAGCCGGGTCGGGCCCAGCTCCGTGGCGGGTGTCGATACGCCGGCCCGGACCACCTCCCATCCGTCGACATCCCAGCGGACCTCGACATCCGTAGCGTCATCGGGCCAGAAGCTGTCTCGGTACCGGCCGGACGCCGACGCACGATCGAGGCCTCCCCAGTCCCCTGCGGACTCCCGGAAGTAGGTCTCGCCCCACACTTTCAGGTATTGGGCCTGGTCTTCGCCCTGCGGAAACCAAAGCGGAGCCGAGCCATAGCTGAGCGGCGCCAGTGCCCGCCCCTCTCCCACGTTGTAGAGAGGGGCCACAACGTCGTCCGACTCGTAGAACAGGTCGCCATCGCGGTCTGCGACGGTGACCGTGATGCCCCGGCTGGGATGGGTGTACACCCCTTGCCAGGCTCTTCTCAGCTCGGTGTCGACCGGTGACAAGCCTGGTTCCGAAGGAAGTTTCGGCAGGCCGCCAACCGCCTCGTAGCTGAGTCTCAGCAGCTCGTTGAACGCAGACTCCTCGGCTGACTCTGTGAGAAGCACGATCGCCGACCTCGACTCGGGCAGGAGATCCAAGCTGCAGCGGTACGACCACTGCCTGGCCGGTTGACGGGCAACCGCCTGGCCATTCCACATGCCGACCTGACACCCGAGCCCGAATCCAGAGCTGATGAGCGCCAACGGGTAGGCGATGTGAGAGATGTGCCGGGATGCGTGTTGGCGCGCCATCTCACTCCACTGCCCATCATCCACCAGCCCCTCCGCGATCAGAGACCTGGCCAATCTGACGAGGTCCTCCAGCGAGGCAAGCATGAACCCGGCCGGGTGGGCCGACGCGTTGTCCCCCATCTCGTTTGCAGCCTCCCGATCACCGGGAAAGGCCGCGCCGGCCATGCCACCGGGATCGAGAGCCTGTGCGATGAGGGCGTCCTCGAAAGGCACACCCGAGGTGACTTCGAGCACCCGGCCGGCCAGGGAGTACGCAGAAGGGCTATACAGAGCCAGCTCGCCGGGCGCCGCGTGAAACTCGTGGTGTGCCAGGTCGTCGCTAACGAATCGGGAGAGAGCCTCACCGTCCACCGGGCCACGGTCCCGGGCGAGGAAGGGAAGACCTGAGGTCTGGCCGAGAACGTCGGCGATGGTGACGGATTCGAAGGAGCGGGCGTCGTCGAAGGAGACATCGGCCAGCACGTCGGCGACGCGCGCTCCGAATGAGAGCTCGGAGGATCGGGCCACCGCCAAGGCCGTGAGCGTCTTGGTGATCGATCCGATGCCAAACGGCGTCTTCGTCCTCACCTCGCCCCGCTCGAGGCGGGAGGTGCCGGCGACCGTGAGGGTGGTGACCAGGCCGCCGACGATCAGGCCGACGGCTCCACCGCCGATCCTCGAGGAGTCGCAGGCGGCGCGCAGGGCCGCAGACACTGCAGCTCCGGCCGCGCCGCTCTCCGGGTGAGTCATGCCCGAATGGTAAGTCGGCTAATCCCCTCCAAAGCCGAGACGGTCGAGCAGCTGAGGGCGCCGCTGCCAATCTCGCTCCACGACGACATGAAGCCTCAGGTTCACCCTGGACCCGAGGAGCGTCTCCAGCTCCTGGCGGGCCTCGGTGCCTGCTGCTTCGAGAAGCCTCCCTCCCTTCCCGATGACGATTCCCTTTTGACTGTCCCGCTCAACGATCAAGTCGGCCGTGACTTCGATCAGGCCGTCCTCTCGCTGCTCGATCTCCTTTGTGCTCACCACCAGTGAATGGGGAAGCTCCTCCCGGAGCCTTCGCAGGAACTTCTCTCGGACGATCTCAGAGACAACGGCCGACTCCGGTTGATCGCTCGTGAGTCCTTCCGGGTAGTAGCGCGGACCCTCGTCCAGCCGCTCCACGACTGCTGACAGCAAGGCTTCGGTCCCGTCGCCGGTCCTCGCCGAAATCGGGAAGATCTCCTCGAATGGCCAATCGGACGCCTCGACCAGCTGGCTCACGGTCTCGGGGCGTGATGCCTTGTCGGTCTTGTTGACCGCGACGAGGACTTCGACGCCGGATTCCAACAGGCGATCGGCTATGAGACGATCCCCGGGGCCAATCGGCATGGTCGCGTCGATCACAAAGATGGCGACGTCGCAGTCGGCGAGAGTCCCGTACACGATGGCATTGAGCCGATCCCCCAGCTGGTTGCGCGGCTTGTGCAGTCCCGGTGTGTCGACGAGAACGGCCTGGTAGACGGGATCCTCGGCATCTGGGCCGGTGACCACCCCGCGAATCGCATTGCGTGTCGTCTGAGGCCGGGAGGAGGTGATGGCGACCTTCTCGCCAACCAAGGTGTTAACCAACGTGGACTTGCCGACGTTGGGTCGTCCGATGACGCCCACAAAGCCAGACTTCACACGGCCTCGGCCGAGATGCTGATCACGGTGACCTCGGACACGCGTCTGCCCTGCATCTTGGAGACCTCGAGGCGCAGCGCCTCGTACTCGAACACCTCACCGACCTCCGGAACCCGCTCGGCGAGGCCGAGGACAAGGCCTCCCACGGTGTCCCACTCGTCGTCGGGAAGCTCAACACCGGTCAGCTTGGCCAGCTCGTCGACCGAGACCCTGGCGTCCACGTCCCAGCCCTCGCCTCGGGCGGTGATGAGACTCTCCTCGAAGTCGGTCTCGTCTGCTATCTCCCCGACGAGTTCTTCCAACAGGTCCTCAATCGTGACCAGGCCGGCGACCTGTCCGTACTCGTCCACCACGATCATCTGGTGGAGATGGTTCTCCTGCATCTCTGCAAGCAGCGCGGATGCGAGCTTGGTCTCCGGCACGAACTCGATAGGTCTCATCACCTCGGCGACCGCCGAGGGCCTTTCGTCGTCGGTTATGACGGTGAGCAGATCCTTGACGATCACCTGGCCGACTACGTCTCCGTTGGAAGTCACCGGAACCCGGGAGTAGCCGGCTTCGGCGGCGAGATCGATCAGCTCCTCGATCTTGGCCGTCACCGGGATCGTGGTCATGTCGGGCCGAGGCGTCATGACCTCCCGGACGACGGTCTCGGAGAACTCGAGAACGGAGTCGATCAGCTCCCGCTCTTGTTCCTCGGTGTCCTCGTCTGAGTCGGCGAGCCCTTCATCCGCATCCTCGACCTGGTCCGCAAAGAGTCTGGTGGCGCGGGTTCCGAGAGACACCGCCCAGGCCAGGAGTCGAGAGGAGCGATAGGAGACCGAGGCGGGATTGGCCCTTCCGATTACGCGCGGCACGAGATCGCCGGCAATGATCACGACGAGAGCGACGCCCAGGGCGGAGAGGGCGGCGTTGCCCGGTGTCTGCCCGGTCGCGATCACTGCGCTGACCAGTCCGGCGGCGAGCACCAACGACAGAGAAGCCACCACCCCAACAGCTGGAGCGATGACGGGTCGCTCGTCGAGGAGGTCCGCCACGACGCCGGCACCTTTGACGCCGTCGGAAGCATCTCTGAGTGCGTCCGCCCGAGGAACGCCGGTGATCGCCGATCCGGCTGCGCGCACCCAGGCGCTGAGAAGGAGTATGAGGCCGGCGACGATCAGAACCGCTGCGCTCATCGCCTCTCCCTGCCCACCTTGCCGAGGAGTTCCCGCTCCCGGGACTCCATCCGTCGAGCCTCGGCATCGTCTCCGTGCTCGTAGCCGAGAAGATGCAGGATCCCGTGCGTGACCATGAGAGACAGCTCATCCTCGAAGGTGACCCCGAGGTCCGCTGCCTGCCGCCGCACGTACGAGGGCGCGATGATCACGTCGCCGATCATCGGCGGCGGGCCATGGCTGTCGTAGTCGGGAACAATCCCGGGGAGTAGGGCTTCGACGGGGAAGGCGAGCACGTCGGTCGGGCCGTCGCGTTCGAGAAAGCGGCGGTTGTAGCCGGTCATCTCGTCGTCCTCGACGAGGAGCACGGTCACCTCCGTCTCGGGAGGGAATCCTTCCTCGTCGAGAACGAGTTCGGCCAGACTGCGCAACTCGCCGTGATCGACCGGCTCCGACTGTTCGTCGGCGAGGAAGACGCTCATCTGAGGTGAGAAGACGTCTCGTCCATCAGGAGCCGGGGAAGTTCGGGTAGGCGATGCGCTGATGGTAGTGGCCACCGAGTGAGTCGATGAACGCCCTCCGGATCTGGGTTATCTCGCCCAGCGTCAGAGGAGACTCGGAGAGTTGGCCGTCTTCCATCTTCTCGTTCACCACTCGGTCGACCACCTTTTCGATGGCGTCCCCGGTCGGCTCCTCGGTCTGGAACACGGCCCGGCACGCCGCCTCCAGCGAGTCGGCGAGCATCAGGATCGCCGTCTCCTGAGTGCGCGGCTTGTGGCCGGCGTGGCGGTAGTCGTCGACGTTGACGTCGTCGCCGTACACCTCCCTCCCCTTTTCATAGAAATAGCGCATGATCCCGTCCCCATGGTGGCTGACGATGCCGCTGGCGATGTCGGACGGGATCTTGAACTGGCGGGCGAGGGCCACCCCGGCAGTGACGTGACTACGAATGATCTCGGCCGACTCCTTGGGATCGAGGGTGTTGTGCGGGTTGGAGATCCCGAATTGGTTCTCGATGAAATACAGCGGGTTCTGGGTCTTGCCCAGGTCGTGGTAGTACGCCATGGCCCGGGCGAGCAGCGGGTTGGCCCCAATCGAGCGGGCGGCCGCATCGGCGAGCGTCCCGACCATCAGCGAGTGGTTGAAGGTGCCGAATGCCTCCTCTTGAAGCAGTTGAAGCGCCGCGTGATTGCGATCGGTCAGGTCGAGAAGGCTCAGGGTCGTTGTGATGTCGAATGCCGACTCGAAGAACTGCAGGGCGGCCAGGGCGACCAGGGAAGCCGCGGCCGAAACACCAAAGGCCCAGATCACCGACGCAGCCACGAACTCGGCAACGGCATCGCTGGTCCCCGTGTAGAAGAACCACGAGGTGGAGGCAGCAATCATCGCCGCGGCCAGCGAGGAGTAGATCACCGCGTTTCGGAAGGCTCCCCTCGTGCTGACCGAACTGACGAACGGAACCGGAGCCAGCCCGCCCAGGACCGCATAGACGCTGATGCCTGTGTTGAGGGTCCCGACCGCGGTCAGGACACCTACGGCGAGGGCAAGCAAGATGGCTATGCGCTGGTCGAAGAGAATCGCCGCGATGAAACCGAAGGCGACCGCCGGGAAGACATACCAACTCGAAGCCTCGTGCATGACTGTCGCTCCCCTCACCGAGGCTGCGGCGATCAAGATGAGGATTCCCAACAGAGCGACCATTCGGGGCCTGGCCCAGAACTCGGGCCGGAAGCGAGCGAGGTAGAGCCCGATGAGGGCAACCAGAACGGTCACGACGGCCAGCATGCCGACCGATGCCTGCTCCACTCGCTGAGTGGACGTCTGAGTTATGGCGTCGATGTGCAGACGGCTCATCGGGTCGCCTTCCTCGACGATCGTCTGGCCCACGACGTATCGGACTGTGACGGCCGGCACACTTGACGCAGCCTCATCCTGGAGCTCGGCCAGCAGCTCGGCGTTCACCACGTAGTTGGCCTGGAGGAAGGTGGCCACGATCTCGCCGGCGGCTTCTCCCCCCGTTGCGTCCTGACCGGTGTCCTCGTGGAAGACCAGGGGTGGCCTGGTGCGTTGGCGGGCTTTCGCTTCTTGCAGATCGTCCGGCGTCACACGACGGCCGAACTCCTCCAGAACCCTCTGGAGGGCTGCCTGTCTCACGGTGATCAAGTGGAGTGGCTCGCCGAGAGCGGCGCGCAGGACGTCGTCGCTGGCCAAGGCGGCGAGATAGGAGATGGTCTCGCCCGGTATCGGATGCTTGGCTGCGATGGCCGCCTCGATGTCGGCCAGGGGGCGTGTGTTCACCGAGAACCCGACATTCGCCGCCTGACACGGCTGATCGATGACGCAGGTGACCAGCTGGTTGAGGTTGTCGGTGCCGACAACCCAGCCTTCGGGGATGTGGATGTCGCTGTCGATGACGCTGACGACGAGCGACCCGGTGCTCGTTTCGTAGCTCCATACTCCACCGGGCCCGGTCTGGACAATCCGCACGGGTTCTCCTTCGATGCGTATCTGGACATCGACTCGCTCCAGGCCCTGGTCGATTCGCTCCCCTTGGGCCTCGGGTCGATAGACCCCGTCGCCGTCGACATCGAGGAAGACCACGCCGGTGACGAGCAATGGCGCAGGTGGAAGAGTGGTGGTGGTGCTGTCCCCGGCCGGCACGGTGGTCGAGCTTGTCGACGGTGGGAGCTCGGGGAGTGTCGTCGGCGGGGTGGAGGGGACATCCCCGACAGCCACCGACTCGAGGTCGTCGAACACGGCGTTGACCGAGTCTGTAACCGACGACTCGACGTCGGGCTGGGTTTGGCGGGCTTCGTCGGGCTCGACTGCTTCTCGCGCAGCAAACCGCTTGGCCGCCGTCTCGTTCTCGTCCACGACCTCGGCAGGCAGCTCTGCTTTGAAGGTCGCCGGGGCCGGGCTTCCCTCCACCAGGCCCAAACTCTCTTCAGGGCCCCCAAGAGAGAGCACTGCCCAGGTGGCGACGACAGTGGACAGGAAGATCGAGAGGCGCACCAGCGCCGGGCGGTCCATCAGCGATCCCGACTGTCGAACCGTTGATAGGCCTCGACTATGGAGGCCACTATGCGATGACGCACCACATCGCGCGATCCGAGTTCGACGAATGCAACGCCGGGGATCCCGCTGAGGATGTCCCGCACAATGCGAAGCCCCGAATGCCGTCCTGTGGGGAGATCGGTCTGGGTGACATCGCCGGTGATGATCATCTTCGAATTGAAGCCGAGCCGGGTGAGGAACATCTTCATTTGCTCGGGGGTCGTGTTCTGCGCCTCGTCGAGGATGACGCATGCATCGTTGAGAGTCCTTCCCCTCATATAGGCGAGAGGTGCTATCTCAATGGTTCCCCGCTCGATCAGGGACGCCGTCTCCTCTGCGCCGAGCATGTCCCAGAGGGCGTCGTACAAGGGGCGAAGATAAGGGTCGACCTTGGCGGTCAGGTCGCCTGGAAGGAACCCAAGACGCTCCCCTGCCTCTACCGCCGGGCGGGTGAGGATGATCCTGCGCACCGATCCGTTGATGAGCGAGTCGACCGCAGCCGCCATCGCCAGGTAGGTCTTGCCAGTCCCCGCCGGGCCGATCCCGAAAGTGAGCGTGTTCTCGCGAATCGCCTCCATGTAGATCTGCTGGCCATGGGTCTTGGGGCGAACCATCCGACCCCGCCCCACCGGTATGCCGTCGGTCAGAACACCGGACGGGCTCGGGACCTCGTCGCGGACCATCTTCACCACTTCGATTACCCGTCCCTCGTCGAGGGCATGCCCCTCCTGCACCAGGATGAGCAGCTCGTCGATCGCGGTTCTGGCGGCCTCTACTTGGGCCGGTGGCCCGGTGATCGTGATCTCGTCTCCGCGCGCGACGAATCGGACCTCGGGAAAGAGGGACTCGACCTGCCGGAGGTGACGGTCCGCCTCACCGACGAGATCCAACATCAAGTGGTGACTGGGTACGCGTAGACGCGATTCGATGTGATCAGGGGACACGGTGGTGACGCGCTAGTTGACACGTCGCTGCCATTGTACCGGCAAGCTCGGATACGGCTAGTCCACCTCTGCTGGGACATCGGCGCTCTGTACGAGAGAGCCGATGATGGCGCGGTCAGACTGCCGCACTTCCCGGCCTCCCGGCTCGGCCCGCAGAAGCTGAATCGCCGCCAGATAGCGTTCGACCAGGTCGTCCGCTCCCTCGGCGGAGAGAGCATCCAAGTCGATGACCACCTGCTCGGAGGGGGTTGCGGGGAGAAGGTCCCCGGCGGGGACGTCGTACACGTTGGCAAGCCCGACGAACCTCTGCACCGAAATGGCGCGCTCACCTCTCTCATAGGCGCCTACCACCGATGCCTTGTACTCGCCACCGGTGTGCATCTCGACCTCCCCGAGAGACCAGCCGCGCTGGCGACGGGCGGCGCGAAGCCTCTGACCAAGCGAAATGCTGAATTTGTCGGTCAAATCAGGGCCTCCCGTCCGCCCGACAATAATCGTATACGCCACGCGGTGGCCCCGCCAGGGGTCAGTTCTTCGCCGTCAGGCGGGAAAACGCGACAATCGCAGCGGTTTCGACCCTGAGGATCGTTGGACCGAGGTCCCACGTCGCGGATCCGGCCGGGATCTCGTCCTCCTCGAAGCCTCCCTCCGGACCGATCGCCACCGTCCGAGGGAGCGCAACCGTGTTGCCCCCTCCGGGATGACATACGACCAGGGGGACCACCAGATCGGACCAGTCTCTCAGCTCCTCCGCAACGGACATCTCCCAGGCTCCGCGTGACTGTTCGAGGCCAGACCTCGCCCACGACGTCAATCTGGCCTGACGGGCGACACGCTGTGAACCGTTGCGGGTCTTGAGCCAGACGAGTTCGCGCGCTCCGAGTTCGGCCAGCTTCTCCACCAGAAAGCGCTGTCGCTCCTTGGTCGACGGAGGTGCGGCTGCGACAGTCATCTCCGATGGCCGGGCAACCATGGCTTCCGCCCCTCGGACGATCCCGCCCCCGACACCGATCGAGCCGGAACCGCGCATGCCTCTGCCGTCGGTATATGTGACGTCGTCCCCGGCGCTGGCCCGCAGCACCTTGAAGAGATGATCCGCCTGTGCCTCGGTCACTCCGATCTCGTCGCCGGCCCACGGACCGTCGACGAGGAGATGCGGGGCATGTCTCACGCCGTCGAGGCCGGGCGGTCGGTGAGCTCGCCCCTGATCTCGGCCCAATCTCGCAACGCTGACTCCTCTTCTGGAGTCAGCTGGGTGGGTATCACAACCTCAACCACAACGATCAGGTCTCCTCGCGACCTGCGGCCCAGGACCGTCATGCCTTCGCCGGTCACGGTGAACTGGGTGCCGGGTTGAGTGCCGGCCGGCACCTCGAGCTGGATCTCTTCGCCGCCGATGGTCGGAACGCCGAGACGTGTCCCAAGAGTCGCTTCCGCGATGCCGACTCTGACTCGATGGACCAGGTTGGAGTCATGACGCTCGAACCGAGGATCGCCCGCGACCCTTATCTCCACGAAGAGATCCCCTGGAGCACCGCTGCGGCCGCCCCACTCTCCGCGCCCTCCCAGCCGGAGACGGGTGCCCGAGGAGACTCCGGCCGGAACCGCGACCTGGACCTCGTTGTCCTGTTCGACTGCGCCATCTCCGTGGCATCGATCACACGGATCCGAGATGACGTTGCCGTCGCCCGAGCAGGTCGGGCAAGTTGAAACGGACATCATCGTCCCGAATATCGACCGCTGGGCAACCCGCACCTGGCCGGACCCCTCACAATCGGAACAGGTCACGGGGAGGGACCCGGGTTTCGATCCGCGGCCGGCACAGCTCGGGCAGGTGGCCCGTGACCGATAACGCACAACCGTCTCGCTCCCAAAGGCTGCTTCCTCCAACGTGATCTCCGCAGCCACCAGGACGTCCCTCCCGCGTGCCGACCGGGGAGAGCGCGCGAAGAGGCCACCGTCCCCGAAGACCGACCTCAGGATCTGATCGAGGCCTCCCACCCCGCCGAAGAGGTCAGAGAGGTCGACTGTGTCGCCCCTGTCGTATCGAGACCGGCGCTGCGGGTCGGAGAGGACCTCGTAGGCCTCGGCGGCCTCTTTGAACCGGGCCTCGGCTTGGGGGTCCCCCGGGTTGGCGTCGGGGTGGGTTTGGCGCGCCACGCGGCGAAAAGCCTTCTTGATCTCCTCCGTCGTGGCGTCACGCTCGACGCCGAGCACGTCGTAGTAGTCGGCAGCCATTCAGTCAGTTCGGGAGCTGATCTCTTCGGAGAGTTCTCGCGACACCTCTTCGACTGCTGAGATGACCCTCTTGTAGTTCATCCTCATCGGACCCATCACGCCAACCGAGCCTGCCTCACCCGCGGCGTCGTATGTGGTGGACACCACTGCGAGGTCTATCGCCTCACTGTCTATGTCGCTGCCCAGCTGGATCGAAGTGCCCGAAGCTCCGGCGAGCATCTTCATAACCTCGGCCTCCCGCTCCAGGATCTCGAGCACCCGCTCCACGGTCGACGGGTCCTTCCAGACCGAAGGCATGCGCTGGGTTCCTCCGATGAACATCTCCGTGCCGGCCGTTGCCGCCAGGTGGAGACAGTCGCCGATGGTCAACACGGCTTCCTTCACCGCTTCTCCAGCCTCAGCGAGAAGCTCGTCGGGAACGTCGACGAAGCCCCCGAGCTCCTCACCGACCGCCGATGAAGCGACGATCGACTGCGCCTTCTCGATCTCCAGGGGCGTGACGGGAACCCGGATGCGGCCTCTTTGCTGGACGACTCGCCCACCTTCGGTGACGGCGATCACCATCACCTGGTCTGCGGTCACCTGGACGGTGTGGACCGAGCGAACCCGATCGTGGGAAACCCCTGGTGCGACCACCACTGCCGGCAAGTCAGTGATCTCAGCCAGCAGGTCAGAAGTAGCCCGGAGAAGATTGGACAGCTCGAGGTGGACCTCGCCGAAGAAGGTGTTGATCTTGACCTGGGCGGCCTGTCGGAGCCGTGCCGGGCCGAGGTGGTCGACGTAGTAGCGATAGCCGGCAGCTGTGGGTGTGCGCCCCGCCGACGTGTGAGGTTGGGCCACCATGCCCTCTGACTCCAGCATGGCGAGATCGTTGCGAACGGTGGCGGCCGACACCGACAGGCCGGAGCGATTCACTATGGCGCGTGAGCTGACGGGCTCACCCGTGCGAATGTGCTCCTCGACCAACGCCCGCAAGACCTCGGACCGACGATCTTCAACCATGTCCTGGAGACGTTATCCCGTGATCCGGGCTTTCCCCACCCCTTCTGCATTCGGCTGGGGCGCGAGGCCGAGTACGGCACGGTGCACCGCGTCGGTGAGCAGGGGTCGAGCCACCACCAGACGGTCCCCTACCGATTCGATCACTCCGGCTTCGAGTAGAAGTCGTCCCTGCTCCGAGCCAACCAGCGCATCGGTCCCCGGCCCCCTGCGGACACCGGCACCACGCCTGAGTCCGACGAACAGGCGGTCGATCTCCATGTCCCATGGCGAGAGATGGTCCTCTCCGGCTCGGGGCGGCTCGCCGGCCTCCACGGCTTCGATGTAGGCGTCCACCCTCCGCAGGTTGCGGAACCTCGCGCCTTCGCGAAACCCGTGCGCGCCGTTTCCGTAGGCCTCGTATTCGCCCTGGGCCCACACCGTCAGGTTGTACCGGCATTCGTGCGAGTCTCTGGCCCAATTCGATACTTCGTACCTAGTCAAGTGAGCATCACCGAGACGCTGCTCGGCTGTCTCATACCGATCGGCCTGGACATCAGGGTCCGGCGCCGGAGCGCCTCCAGCCACCGATCGGCTCAGCGGAGTGCCACGCTCGACCGTCAACGCGTAGCACGAGATGTGGTCGGGCCCGGCGGCGATGGCCCGGTCGAGAGTCGCAGACCATGAGTCATCGGTCTCGCCGGGAGTCCCGTAGATCAGGTCGATCGAGACACTTGGGAAGCCGGCATCCCGGGCGGCTCGAATTGCCTCTTCGACGTCGTCCGAGTCGTGGCGACGCCCCAGCGACAGAAGGACGTCCCGGTCGAAGCTCTGAGCTCCCAAAGAGACCCGGTTGAACCCGAGCTCACGGACCATTTGTGCCTTGTCCGAAGTGAAGTCCTCCGGATTTGCCTCGATCGAGATCTCGGCATCGACACCGACCCCGTGGACATCACCCAGGGCACCGAGGACGCGACCGATGAGCTTGGGGTCGATGTGGGTTGGGGTCCCGCCTCCGAGATAGATTGCGTCCAGCGGCCGCCACGGGGCCGAGCCGAGGATCTCGGCACACAAGGCGTCGACGTACCTCTCCGTCAGCTCGTCCTGACCGGCTACCACGGCGAAGTCGCAATAGGGGCATACCGCCGAGCAGAACGGGATGTGGACGTAGGCCGCCGCCGCGGTGCCAAAGTCGTCGATCGAGTCGGGGCTCACGACTCGTCGGCGACCTGCAGCGCAGCAACGAAGGCTTCTTGGGGGACCTCGACCGAGCCGACCATCTTCATCCGCTTCTTGCCTTCCTTCTGACGCTGGAGAAGCTTCTTCTTCCGGCTGACGTCCCCGCCGTAGCACTTGGCCGTCACGTCCTTGCGTTTGGCTTTCACAGTCTCGCGGCTGATGACCTTTCCGCCGATGGCCGCCTGGATCGGGACATCGAAGAGCTGCCGAGGTATCAGCCTGCGGAGTCGGCCAGTCATCTTCTTCCCATACTCGTAGGCGTTGGCGCGGTGGATGAGTGCCGAAAAGGCGTCGACCGGCTGACCGTTGAGAAGGATGTCGACTTTCACCAGGTCCGCCTCCCGGTATCCGGAAGGCTCATAGTCCAAAGAGGCGTACCCCTTTGTCTTCGACTTGAGCAGGTCGAAGAAGTCGAAGACGATCTCTGCGAGAGGGATCTCGAAGACGAGCTCGACACGTTCTGGGCTCAGGTAGTTCATGTTGCCGACGACCGCTCTGCGCCCGGTGGCCAGCTCCATGATCGGCCCGACGTACTCACTCGGAGTCAGGATCATCGCCTTCACGTAGGGCTCTGAGACACCGAGACGGTCCGAGGCGTCCGGAAGGTCCAAGGGCGACTTGATCTCGCGCTCGCCCTGCGGGGTCGCCACGCGATAGGCCACCGACGGGGTCGTGGCGACGAGATCGAGGTCGTACTCCCGTTCCAGACGCTCTCGAACGATCTCCATGTGCAACAGACCGAGGAACCCGACCCGGAAACCGAAGCCGAGGGCCTTTGAGTTCTCCGGGTCCCAGACGAGAGAAGCGTCGTTGAGTTTCAGCTTTTCGAGTGCCTCACGAAGCTTCTCGTAGTCGTCGCCGTCGGTGGGAAAGATCCCCGAGAAGACCATCGGCTTTGGTTCGGCATACCCGGACAGGGGCTTCTCAGCGGGTTTCCGGGCCAGGGTGACTGTGTCTCCGACCCTGATCCGATCGATCTCCTTGACCCCGGTGATGAGGTAGCCGACTTCGCCCGCCCCCAACTCCGCCACAGGCTCCGCCTTGGGCGTCAGGAACCCGATCTCGTTGGCATCGTGAACCTCGCCAGTGGCCATGAAACGGATGGTTTCACCCGCTCCCAGCCGACCGTCGACCACCCGCAAGTAGCAGACGGCACCCCGGTAGGCGTCGAAGTAGGAGTCGAACACGAGGGCTCGGAGAGGGGCGTCGGGATCGCCGCTTGGCGGCGGAACGTTGGCGACCAAGGCCTCGAGAAGCTCATCGATCCCTTCGCCCGTCTTGGCCGACAGGCGGAGAGTTTGGTCCGGAGATCCCCCGAGGACCCCGGCGAGCTCCGCGGCGACCCGATCGGGATCGGCGGCCGGGAGGTCGATCTTGTTGACAGCGGACATGACCTCGAGACCCGCATCGACTGCCAGATAGGCGTTGGCCACTGTTTGAGCCTGCACCCCCTGGGCGGCATCGGCGAGGAGGAGGGCGCCCTCGCAGGCTGCCAGGGATCGGCTGACCTCGTAGGAGAAGTCGACATGGCCTGGCGTGTCGATCAGGTTCAAGACGTAGCTCTCGCCGTCGACGGCCTGGTACTCGATCCGGACCGTCTGGGCCTTGATGGTGATGCCTCGCTCGCGTTCGAGATCCATCGTGTCGAGGACCTGTTCCCTCATCTCGCGGGCGGTTATCGCCCCGGTTCTCTCCAGTAGCCGGTCGGCCAGGGTCGACTTGCCATGATCGATGTGGGCGATGATCGAGAAATTGCGTAGGCGCGCTTGGTCCGACGTGGCCATGGGGACTTGGCTCAGTGTACCGGTGACCGCTACCCTTCCACGCCGACGCCAGAAATCGCTCTGGAGTCGATCCTCCCAACCAAGAGCTGAGTCTTCCACGGATCCACATGGCCAACATCAAGTCACAGAAGAAGCGCAACCGTCAGAACGCGGTGCGGCGCGAGCGCAACAAGTCGATCAAGAGCGACCTGAAGACGCGTATCAAGAAGGTAGAGCAGGCCGCCGCCGCCGGCGAACCGACCGACGAGCTCTTCAAGAAGGCCCAGAAGACGATCGACGTAGCCGCCCAGAGGGGCGTGCTCCATCCCAACACTGCTGCTCGCAAGAAGTCGCGTCTGGCGGCTTCGGTCTCCGACAGCTAGCGCTTCACCGAGCCGAGACCGGGTTCTAGCCGTACCAGCGGCAGAAGGCCACGGTCAGCCGCTCCAAAGTCACCCTATGGACCTCGTCCGGCTCGGTCTTCATCACCCGATCGGCCCTGACCAGGGCCTCCTGGGCGTGGCGGAGAGCTGACTCCCGGACTCTCCCCCGCTGGGACCAGATCCGGGCCAGCTGACGTTCGGTTCCTCCCGCCACCCACTCCGTGAACGTCTCCTTGTCGGGGGCGGCCGCGGCCAGAGAACGCCTCTTGAGGTCGCTCTCGAGGGCGGCGAGATACACCAGCGGGTGCCCATGCACCAGAAAGTCAGACAGTCGCCGCAGCGCCGTTCCGACATCGCCGTTGGCGATTGCGTCGGTGATGTGCCAGGTGGGTTCGTCAGGTCGATTCTTGAATCGGTCCAGGATCATGTCGGCGGTGATCTTCCTGGTGACCTCCTCCAGCTGGTCGAGGGCCTGGCCCATGGAGGCGGTGTCGGTCCCGAACCGTTGCAGGAGCGCTTCGGTCGCCTTCTTGTCCATGTCCATCCCCCGCCGCCCGATCTCCTCGTTCAGCCACTCCGAAGCCTGGCGCTCCCACATCTTGCGAACAGTGACGGCCCTCCCCTTCGCCTTGGCGACCGCGCTCAGCGCCTTGGGGAGCGCTCCGGCAGCGAGAACGGCGACCTCTACCGTGCCCAGGTCGGCACCGTCGAGAAGTTCGACCAATGCGTCGGTCTCGGCCTTCTGCAGGTTCTGGGCGTCGACCAACTCGAGGCCGAGCTTCTCGCCGAACAGCGACCCGGATTGGAGCATCGGGACCATGGGCTCGAGTTCTGCCCGAAAGGAGCCGTCTCCGGCTTCGCCGGCACCCCTTCCCGGGACGTCGATGCGGAGCACCTGCTGTCGCTCCACCGCCTGCTCCGCGAAGAAGCGGGCGGCCGACTCGAGCATTTGCTCTCTCTCGCCGGGTCCGGCGTTGGACGGGCCGGAGATGATCAGCAATCCCATGACGCTGCCAACGTAGTCAGCCGGTACGACCGAAAAGCCGGACGAGGTCGCATGCCATCGCCACGTCGTGCACCCTGACGATGTCCGCTTCGTGCTCGAGGGCCAGGGCGACATAGGCGGCCACACGGTGTCCGTCCCGCTTCCTCGGGATGGGGATGAGCACAGGCTTCCCGAGGCCGCGGAGATGGCCAGAGCCTGATATCACCTGAAGCTGAAGGTTTGTGTAGGCCTCGTAGTCGCCTCGGTAATTGATGGCGATCCCGGGATCGAGGATGACGTTGGTTATCCCGGAGTGGGCCAGATCCTGGATCAGGGTCCTGAACCTGCCGGCGGTGAGCTCCGCCTTGTCCACGCGAACCTCTACCTCGCCGACCTCGTGGGGGTTCTCTCCTTCGACATGGACGGCGATCACGGCGACTCCCGAAGATGCGACCACCTCACGCATCTCGGGATCACCCAAGCCCCCGGTGTCGTTGACGATCACGGCGCCGGCAGTGATCGCCGCCTCCGCCACATCCGGTTTCCAGGTGTCGATCGCGACGAGGTGACCCTCCGCCGCCAGTGCCTCGACCACCGGCACCACTCGGGATATCTCCTCGGGAGAGCCGATCGCTTCGCTTTCGTAGTGGGAAGACTGGCCCCCGAGATCGATGAGCCGGGCCCCCCAGGAGCGGTATCGGTCCGCCATCAGCAGGGCTTCGTCCACCGAACGAGCAACCGTGTGAGTGTTGCGCGAGTCGGGTGAGACATTGATCACTCCCATGACATGGGTGACACCACCGAGCGGCAGCAAGGCGTCACCCAACATCAACTGCTCCACACGCCGAGGATATTTGCACACTGCGGGTAGGCGGGGCCCACCGCGGCCGCCAATCTCTCTACAGAGAGGGTCAATCGAGGGGCACCGCCACGTCCCCTGCCTGGTCGGTCCTGATGACAGTGGCCCCGGAGTCTCTCAATGTGTCGATCACCCAAGGAGCCGGGTGACCGAACTGGTTGGGGCCGACCGATATCACCGCGACATCGGCGCCAACCAAGGCGAGCCAGTCGGGATCCGAGGTGGCGGCCCCCTGATGAGGCACCTTGAGGACGTCGGCCCTCAGATACATCAGATCGGCCTGGGCAAAGGTCTCCACGTCACCAGCCAACAGCATCGAACGCGCCGGACCCTCCACCACCAACACCATGGACTGATCGTTCGGTGATGCGTAGCGCCGGACTGGCCCCTCCACGACAATGGCCAGTTCGCCGAGCCGCACCGTCTCGCCCTGCTCCGGAGTCGTTATCTCCACCCCGGCGACGGACTCCAAGAAGCGTCTGGAGGCTGCCGTCTCGTGAGGCTCGCTCGCCACCCAGACCTCGCCGATGGCGAACCGGCCGGCGAGGGCGGCGAGCCCGGTGGCATGGTCGGCGTGCACATGGCTGAGCACGACGAGATCGAGGTGGGTCACTCCGTATTGCCGCAGCTTGTCGACGAGCAGCAGTTCGTCCGGCCCACCGTCCACGAGCGCGAAGCGTCCTCGGGAGTGGATCAGTATCGCATCCCCCTGACCGACATCGAGAACGACGACCCCGGGGTCGGGGAGGTCCGGGCCCCTGACCGTGTAGAGGAGAGCCAAAGCGGCGGCGACGACGACCACAGCCGAACGCACCATCCTCCATCGGGCGACCACCACCAGGACCGCGCCGAGGCCGGCGGCGCCAAATGCGCCGAGCTGTGGCCATACCGAAGCCCCCCGGGCTATCCACAACACCGCTTCGGCAGCCCAGGAAGCGGGTGCGATCAGCAACCCCAGCCCGGCCACTCCAACCGCCCCGGCCAGGGTGGACACCGCCACCAGCGGAGCAGCGAACAGGTTGGCGAGGGGAGCCATCAGTGGAATCGATCCGAAATGGGCGAGCATCAGGGGTGCGACGGCGATCTGAGCGCCCGACGTGACCGCCAGCGCTCTGGCTGCCCGGCTTCGGCGGATCGGCCACCGACCTCCGACCAGGACGCCGGCCGTGGCCGCCACCGACAGTTGGAAACCGACGCTTGCGGTGAGGCCGGGATCGAGGATCAGGAGAACCACCACCGCCAGGGACAGGAGCTGCCAGGCCTCGAAGACCAGGCCGACGAGCCTTCCACCCAGGGCTATCGCAGCCATCAGCGACGCGCGCATCACTGAGGGCTCGAAGCGGGTCGCCGCCGCGTAGACGGGGATGGCCGCCAGCCCGACCACGGCTCTCCGTCGGGGCCCGAGAGCCAGTGGCCCGGCCGCGATCGCCAACAACCCCAACATCAAGGCAACGTTGGAGCCGCTGACGGCGACGAAGTGGGTGAGACCGCTGCGTCGCATGGCCTCGATGTCGTGTGAGTCGAGTTGCGAGGTGTCACCGACGAGAAAGCCGGCCAACAAGGCCCGCCCATCGTCATGAGGCGCCAGTCGGGCGATCACGTGATCCCTGACTGCGTTCCCGACCGTGATGTGAAGGGCTTCGCGAGTAGCCACAAGGGAGACGTCGACGATGCGAAGTGAAGCCCGGTAGTCCCGGCCGGCGATCGCGCCCGGAGCTCCCCTCGTGTGTCCTGCCACCTCGACGACGTCTCCCCACTCGAGCCGCACACCTTGGGGACGTCGGCAAGGAGCACACCAAGGCTCGTCTCCATCAGCACGACGCTGCCGAACCGGCCGTCGAAGACGGCGGAGACGACCGTGGCCGTGCCGTCGAACCTGGATGCGGGTAGTGGTTGGGGGCGACCGGACACCTGGGCCGCTACCAGCCAGACTGCAATCGCCGCGGCGATCCACGGCCAGGAGACGCGCGGCGGTACCGCCGGATGCGGCTCAGGGGACTCTGATGAGATCACGGATCGACGCCAGCTTTGCCTCCCCGATTCCCGGCACCTCGAGGAGATCCTCGACCTGGCTGAACGGGCCATTGGCATCCCGATGGGACACGATCCGCTCGGCCAGCACCGGCCCCACGCCAGGCAGATCCTGGAGTTCGGCCGCTGAGGCCCGATTCAGGGCTATGCGGCCTTCGGAGGCGGTCGCATGTGAGCGGTCGTCGGGCCCCGGGACGAGGATCTGGTCGCCGTCGAGGATGCTGGCAGCGAGGTTTATCTGGCCTGCCAGGGCTCCGGGCCTGAGACCGCCGGCCATCTCGATCGCGTCGGCCACGTTGGACCCCGACTCAAGGACGACGACCCCGGGTGAGACCACCCAGCCACTCACGTGGACCTCGAGTCTCCCCTGGCGAACCGCCTCTTGGGGGATGGGACCCGCCGGGGATGGGGATGGCGGTCTCTCCCCGACTCCCATCAGGCCACCGACCAGGGCAGCGGCCACAGCCAGGATCACGCCGGTCGACGTCCTGGTCAACGGGTACCCTCCTGCCCCTCCCACATCGGCTTCTAACTACCAAGGGGCGGGGCGGTTTGGAAGACCCTCTACTTGGAGCGTGTGCCTGTCAGGTCGAGGTCAGGAGGTTCGTGAGCTCCCTGGCCTCCTGCTCCGCCGGAATGGCGAGGTAGGCATCCCGGGGAGCCAGACCAGAGCGGCGACCCCGTAGATAGCCGAGTATGTAGCTCAGCATGAACCTGACATAGCCGTGAATGGCGAACTGGCGAACGTGGACGAGCTCGTGGATCACCAAGCGAGCAAGCCGCTCCCGATCGTCGAACAGCACGGGATCGACGAACACCCAGCGCCCCTGGGTCACTCCCTTGACCCCCGGCCGCCACAGACTCCTGAGCCACCGGGACGCCGGCCAGACATTGACCGAGTCGATGTCGACCGGAGCCAGAGAACGTCTCAGTCTCTCGACGTCATAGCCGGCCTGGATGATGATGCGGGCCGCGTTCACCCGATGACGATGTTGACCAGCTTGGGCGGTCTCGAGATGACTCTCTTGACATCCTTGCCCTCCAGCCAGGCCTGGATCTTGGCTGATCCGAGGGCCAGACTCTCGGCTTCCTCGCCGCTGATTTCGGCCGAAACCTCTATCCGCTCCCGGACCTTGCCGTCCACCTGGACGATCAGGGTCACCATCTCCTCCCGAGCCAGCTCCTCATCCCAGGTAGGCCATTGCTCGGCTGCAAGGACGCCCTCGTGCCCCCTCATCTCCCAGAGCTCATGGGCGACGTGGGGCCCCATTGGTGAGAGCATCAGCAGCATCAGGTCGAAGACGTGGTCGAACGTCTCCCGGCGCGGCCCATTGGCCACGTAGTCCTGAAGATGATTCGAGAGCGTCATCAGCGCAGGAACCGTGGTGTTGAAGTGGAAGCGATCTATGTCCTGGGTCACCTTCTTCAAGGTGCGGTGAGCCAGTCCAAACAAGTCTCGATCGGCATCGTTCTCGGACCGCTCCGCAAACTCGTGCTCGTTGGTTCCCAGCCGCCACACTCGATCCAGGAATCTCTTGGTTCCCGGTACGCCTGAGTCGTTCCACACCGCGTCATCGGAGGGTGGCCCGACGAAGAGCTCGAACAGTCGTATGGCGTCAGCGCCGAAGTTCTCGTAGTAGTAGTCGGGAGCGACCACGTTGCCCTTCGACTTGGACATCTTCGCCCCATCCTTGACCAGCATCCCCTGAGTGAACATTCGCTCAAACGGCTCCTCCACGGGGCTGAGACCCATGTCGTAGAGAACCTTGGTTATGAACCTGGCGTAGAGCAGGTGAAGGACTGCGTGCTCGACGCCGCCTATGTACTGGTCCAGCGGCATCCAGTACTTCGCCTTGTCCGGGTCGAAGATCTTCTCCCCGTTGTGGACGTCGGTGTACCGGAAGAAGTACCACGAGGAGTCGACGAACGTGTCCATGGTGTCGGTCTCGCGTCTGGCCGGGCCGTCGCATTCGGGGCATGTCGTGTTCACGAACTCGGCATGGCCCGCCAGTGGGGACTGGCCCTTCGGGGCGTAGTCGTCGATGTGGGGCAGCAGCACGGGCAGGTCCTCCTCAGGCACCGGAACCAGGCCACAGTTCTCGCAGTTGACCATCGGAATCGGGGCACCCCAGTAGCGCTGGCGGGAAATCAGCCAATCTCGGAGACGCCACTGGACCGTTGCCTCTCCGATCCCCTTCTCCTCCAGCCATGCTGTGATCCGCTTCTTGGCCTCCTCCATGTAGAGCCCGTCCAGGAATTCGGAGTTGATGGTCGGGCCGTCGCCCGTGTACGCCTCTCCTTCCCACCCATCCGGAGGCTGCACCGTCCGGATGATTTCGATCCCGTACTTGGTGGCGAAATCCCAGTCGCGTTGGTCCTGGCCGGGCACGGCCATGATCGCGCCGGTTCCGTAGGACATCAGGACATAGTCGGCTATGTAGATGGGGATCCGCTTGCCGTTGACCGGATTGATGGCGTAGGAACCGGTGAACACACCCGTCTTCCCGCCCTCGGCCATGCGGTCGACCTCTGATGCGCGTATCGCCGCCGTGGCGTACTCACGAGCCTCGGCCTCGCTCTCTGATCCTTCGATGAGAGACTCCACCAGCGGATGCTCCGGCGCCAGGACGCAGAAGGTCATTCCAAAAGATGTGTCGGGACGGGTGGTGAACACGTCGAAGGACCCGCCTCCCTCGACTTCGATGCTGAAAGTCGCTCCCTCGGACCGCCCGATCCAGTTGCGCTGCATCGTCCGCACCCGGTCGGGCCAATGATCGAGGGTCTCGATCGAGTCCAGCAGGCGATCGGCGTATTCGGTGATCCTGAAATACCACTGGGAGAGGCTCTTCTTCTCCACGGGTGTGTCGCAGCGCTCGCAGAGCCCGTCGATCACCTGCTCATTGGCCAACACCGTCTGGTCCTTGGGGCACCAATTGACCGGTGCCTCGGCCTTGTAGGCGAGATCCCGCTTGTACAGCTCCAGGAACAGCCACTGGTCCCAGCGGTAGTACTCCGGCGTGTGACTGGCAAGCTCGCGACTCCAGTCGAAGCCGGCGCCCAACTGACGGAAGTGCTGCTTCATCCGCTCGATCTGGCCTTCGACGCTCGGCTTGGGGTGCAGCCCCGTCTCGATGGCGTGGTTCTCGGCCGGCAGGCCGAAGCTGTCCCACCCCATCGGGCCCAGAACGTTGAAGCCCTGCATCATCTTGTAGCGGGTGATGAGGTCGATGTAGGTGTAGTTGCGGATGTGGCCGACGTGAAGCTCACCCGACGGGTAGGGGTACATAGCCACGTTGTAGAACTTCGGTCGCGCCGGGTCCTCGGTGACCTCGAAGGTCCCCTCGGTCTCCCAGCGGTCCTGCCACTTGGCTTCGATCGCTTTGTGGTCGTATGTCATGTTGAACCGGGGAGGGTAACCGCCGGATTTCCCTTCTCAACGAAGGCCTCTTGGCTAGAACCGTGACATGCAGCCGACCCTGGCTCGCCTGGCGGACGCTCTCACCACGCTCCGCCTCGTACTTGCATTCGCTGTCGTCCCCCTCACTTCTACCGGTCGGTGGACGGCATTGTCGGTGGCGCTCTCGGGGGCCTGGCTGTCTGACTTCCTCGACGGCCGGCTGGCTCGTCGGGCCGGCGGAGGTACGAGACTGGGGCGCTGGGACATGCCGATCGACACGGCGGTAGGGGCAGGGCTGGTCATCGGACTCGTCCTACGCGGCACGCTCCCCGAAGTGGTCGGTGTCGGAGCGCTGGCGCTGTTCGGGACCCTCTACCTCTTCGGCAACGTCGCCGCTTCGATGCTGCTGCAACTCACCGGGTTCCTGCCGACGCTGGTGATTCTCTGGGAGGAGAGTCCGACTGCCTGGTGGCTTCCGTTCGGGGTGATCGTCTTGGTCGGGATCTTCGACTGGAGAAGGCTCCTCCATGTGAACATACCGGCCTTTCTGCGTGGAATCACTGGCCGATTTGAGAGCAGATGACTTTGGCCACCATGATCACGGGATGACCAAGATCGAACGTGTTGGGGTGATCGGAGGCGGCATCATGGGCTCGGGGATCGCCGAGGTGTGCGCCAGGTCGGGGGGCGACGTCGTCGTTCACGAGATTTCAGCCGAGTTGGCCGGCGCCGCCCTGGAGCGAGTCGGGACGTCTCTGGCGCGAGCTGTGGAAAGGGGGAGACTCGACGACGGAGAGCGCGAAGACATCCTTTCCCGCATCCGCTTCTCGACCGACCTCGCAGACCAGGCCGACCGCCAACTGGTCATCGAAGCCGCCACAGAAGACGAGGGCCTCAAGCAGGCTATATTCGCCGACCTCGACCGAGTGGTCGCAGACCCGGAGGCCATCCTGGCCTCCAACACGTCGTCCATCCCGATCACCCGTCTTGCCGCGGCCACCGGGCGCCCGAGCCACGTTCTCGGCCTCCACTTCTTCAACCCCGTCCCGGTCATGCCGCTCGTAGAGATGATTGCCACCGAGTCCTCAAGAGCGGAAGTGGAGGCACGGGCACGGGAGTACGTGGAGAGCCTGGGCAAGACCGTGGTGAAGGCCAAGGACCGTGCCGGCTTCATCGTCAACGCGCTGCTGGTTCCGTACCTGCTGTCCGCTATCCGCATGCTCGATGACGGGGTGGCGACGCGTGAAGACATAGACGCTGCGATGCGACTCGGCGCCAATCACCCCATGGGCCCGCTCGAGCTCACGGACTTCGTGGGACTGGACACGACCAAGCACATCGCCGATGTCCTGTTCGAGGAGTTCGGGGAATCCCGGTACGCATCTCCTCCCCTCCTGGACCAGATGGTGCAACAAGGCCGTCTGGGCCGGAAGGCGGGCCGGGGCTTCTACGAGTACTAGGAGTCCGGGAGGCGAGGTGAGCAGGCTCTCCTGTCTTGGCAGGCCAGGACCTTGCCGGCATTTCAGTCGTGGCTGATCAGCAGGCCCTCCCGGGGTGCCAGCGACACACTTCCCCTGATCCGGTCGCTCCGGTGCGGGTCGCCGGTTGACACCAGCACCCGCCCCGAGCGAATGGGCACCTCCTGGAACTCATCGGAGAAGTTGAGTGCGACGGTCTTGGTCTCCAGGTTGGACTCTCTGCGGAAGACCAGAACGTTGTCCGTCGAAGCAGGATGGGTGAGATACGAGCCGAGCCGGAGCGCGTCGGACTCCCTTCGTGCTGACAGGAGGCGTCGATACAGCGACAACATCGACTCTTCGTCCCCGAGCTCGCTTTGCACGTTGCGCACCAGGTAGTCGGGCGCCACCGGCAACCATGGGCGGGCTGAGCCGAAGCCGGCATTCTCTTCGGAGCTCCACTGCATCGGCGAGCGGCATCCATCGCGACTCAGGAATGGGGTGTTCGCGCCCCAGGGGTCCTTTCCTTGACCGTCGGGAATATGGACGTCGACCATCCCAAGCTCGTCTCCGTAGTAGATGAATGGCGTTCCCCGCAGCGTCAGCAGGAGAAGCGCCGCCAGTCGGGCGTTGTCGCTTCCGAGCCTCGTGGCCAGCCGCTTCTCATCGTGGTTGCCCAATGTCCAATTGGTCCAGGCCCCAACCGGAACGTGCCACAGGACCGACTCGATTGCGATTCGCGCCGCGTTGGCGTCCCAGTCGGCGGCCATCAGATGGAAGTTGAATGGCATGTGGAATTGGTCGAGTTTCTCGCCGTAGTAGGACGCCCACTCGGGCAGATCGAAGATGTGGATCTCCCCGACGCTCATGGGCTCGTGGTCATATGAGTCGAGAACCGTGCGGAAACCGCGATGGGCATCGTGCACATCGGGATGCCCGAGGTCGTAGAGGTGCACGAAGTTGTCGTACTCGGCCATGTCCTTCCACGGCCGGTCGTAGTCCTCTGGCGCGGGCGGGTTGTCCCGCTCGCGCGGGTCCTTCATCATCTGGTGGGCCGCGTCGACCCGGAAACCGTCAACACCCCTGTCGAGCCAGAACCGGGCAACCCCCATCATTGCCTCGACGACCTCGGGGTTTCGCCAGTTCAGATCGGGTTGCTCCTTCAGATAGGTGTGGCGGTAGTACTGCCCGGTCCTTTCGTCGAGGCTCCATGCCGGCCCGCCGAAGACGCTGATCCAGTTGGTGGGCGGCGATCCGTCTTCTCTCGGGTCCCTCCACACGTACCAGTCCCTCTTTGCGTTGTCCTTGGTGGAGCTGGACTCGACAAACCAGGGGTGCTGGTCCGAAGTGTGGTTGAGGACGTAGTCGAAGATGACCCGGAGCCCACGCTGATGAGCCTCCTGGATGAACCGCTCGGCCGTTTCCAGGTCGCCGAACAACGGATCGACATCGGTGTGGTCGGAGACGTCGTATCCCCAATCCGCCATGGGGCTCTTGAAGAATGGCGAGACCCAGAGCCCGTCGACGCCGAGGGTGTCGCTCAAGTAGTCGATGTGGTCGATGATCCCTTGCAGGTCTCCGTAGCCGTCGCCATCCGAGTCGGCGAAGCTCAGCGGGTAGATCTGATAGAAGACGGCGTGACGCCACCAGCTGTTCGAGTTGTTCGACGGTTGACCCATGTGGCCAGGTTAGGAGAGCCCGCCCGTCCCCCTCTAGATTCCACACCATGTCCAGATTCGGGGTGGTCGAGCTCGGAGGAACCAAGACCTTGGTCGCGGTGGGACAGGGCCCAGAGGACATCGCGGAGCCGATCTCCTTGACGACGACCGACCCGAGCCAGACGCTCCGATCTGTGGTTGAGGCCCTCTCGCGTGAAGAGGTAGAAGCAGTGGGGATCTCCTCGTTTGGCCCCCTCGAAATGCGACGGGACTCCGAGCGCTTCGGGCACATAACCACCACACCGAAGCCGGGATGGTCGATGACCGATGTCGTCGGCGCCTTCGGCGGTCTGGGGGTCCCGGTGGGAATCGACACCGACGTCAACGGAGCGGCCCGGGGCGAGGGTGCTTGGGGCGCCGGGCGGGGCCTGACCGACTTCGTCTACATCACCGTCGGCACTGGCGTCGGCGGCGGAGCCATCGTGGGGCGGGCAACCGTCACGGGCATGGCTCACCCCGAGATGGGTCACATGAGGGTCGTCCCCGCCGAGGGCGACGACTACCCGGGACGCTGCCCGTATCACGGCGCTTGCCTCGAGGGCATGGCCAGTGGGCCCGCCCTGGAGGATCGATTCGGCCCGCCGGAAACCTGGACGGACTACGAGCCGGCCCGTCGGCTGGCAGCCCACTACCTGGCCCAGGGGATTCGCAACGTCGTCTACGCACTGGCCCCTCAGCGGGTGATAGTCGGTGGCGGCGTCTCGAAGATCCCGGCCTTCCACGAGAGCATCCGGAAGGGTCTTGACTCGGAATTGAATCGCTACCCGCCCATCCCCGACTACACCTCGGACGACTTCGTCGTGCCCCCCGCACTGGACAACCCGGGATTGGTCGGAGCCCTGATAGTGGCCGCCGAAGCTGCCGGCTGATCGACTGCCCCACAACGCAGGCATCGTCATAACCTCCTCCGCATGGCGGTCATCCCCAGCCTCGAGGGCGGAATCGAGCTCGTGTGCTTCTCGTGCGGGGCTTCCCATGATCCGTATCGGCTTCAGACTGTCTGTGCCGAGTGCGGCCTGCCCCTTCGGGTCGACTTGGCCCTCCCCCGGGGCGCACCGGGAGACATGATCGATCCTTCCGTCGACTCGATGTGGCGGTACGCCGCTGTGGGACCGGTCCCATTCGACTCCCGGGTGTCCCTGGGCGAGGGATGGACTCCCGTGCACCAGGTGAGACCGAATGTGTTCGTCAAGGACGAAGCACTCAATCCAACCGGATCGTTCAAGGATCGCGGGATGAGCATGGCCGTCTCCGCCGCTCGACTTCTCGGTGCAGGTCGAATAGTGGCGCCGTCGGCCGGCAACGCCGCGGTGGCCTTGTCTGCCTACGGTCGAGCGGCTGGAACCGAGGTGCTCGTTGCCATGCCCGACGACACCCCCGAGTCCATCGTTGCTCGTTGTAGGGGCTTCGGAGCCGAAGTCCACCTGGTCGACGGTGACATATCGATCGCCGGCAAGTGGCTTGCAGCCAACCGGGCGGTGGACGACTTCGATGTGTCCACCCTCAAGGAGCCGTACCGCGTTGAGGGCAAGAAGACCATGGGATACGAGCTCTGGGAGCAGTTCGACGGAGAGCTTCCCGATTACATCATCTACCCGACCGGTGGCGGGACGGGACTGGTTGGCATGTGGAAGGCCTTCGAGGAGATGGAGGCCATGGGCTGGATAGACAGCTCGCGCCCTCGCCTGGTGTCGGTCCAGTCGGATGGCTGCGCTCCGATCGTGGAGGCATACCAACAGGGCAAGAGCGACATATCACCGTGGCCCAACCCGCAGACCACGGCTTGGGGCCTCAGGGTCCCCTTCCCCATCGCCGGTTTCATCTGTCTCAGGGCGATCGCACAGACGCAAGGCCGCGCCATGGCGATCGAGGAAGAGGCGATTCACGAGACGGCACGGCGGGCCTCGGCAGAGACCGGGATCGACTTCAGTCCCGAGGGCGGGGCGTCTTGGGCCGCCATGGAGGAGTTGATCGCATCAGGGGTGGCCGGGCCGGCCGACCGAGTCCTGGTGTGGAACACTGGTTCCGGCGCCGCCTACCGCTAGGAACCCTGTGGGAACGCCCACCCTCGTCATCCGCCCGGGAAACCCTGACTTTCTCGATCTCCCCCGGGACTCGCCTCTCCCCGACTGGCAAACCGGGAGGCTCGTGGAGATGCCGACCGGGATTCACCGACATCCGGTCGTCTTTGTCGCATACGACGAGGGGGTCTTTGCGGTCAAGGAGCTACCCGCCCGCCTGGCCGAGAGCGAATACAACGCGCTCCGCCTTGTCGCGGACCCACCGGACCGAGAGCCCAGACGCGCTAGCGCTGAAGCCGTGGATCGATTCCCACAGCGAGCAGGAGCAGCCGTCGAGGATGCCTAGGCAACGACCACGGTCTTGGCGTTGACGAACTCTTTTATCCCCATCTCGGAGAGCTCGCGTCCGTAGCCGGACGCCTTTATGCCTCCAAAAGGCAGTCGCGGGTCCGACGCGACAAACGCGTTGACGAACACCGACCCAGCGTCGACGAACTGAGCGGCGAGCTTCTCGCCCCGGTCGAGGTCGGACGTGTATATCGAGGCTCCGAGGCCGAAGTCGGTGTCGTTGGCCACGCGTACCGCCTCCTCTTCGGAGCCAACCTTGATCACGGAGGCGACCGGACCAAAGAGCTCCTCGTCGTAGGCGGGCATTCCAGGCTTTACGTTGGTCAATATGGTCGGTGGGAAATACGCACCGTCGCCTTCGGGGGTTTCGCTCCCGAGATGAACAACGGCCCCGGCGGCGACTGAACGGGCGACCTGGTCAGCGAGCTCCTCCCGCAGATCCCTCCTCGCCAGCGGCCCAACGACCGACGACTCATCAAGTGGGTCTCCCATCGACGCTGCGGACATCGACCGGGTGAATTTCTCGAGCCACTCGTCATACACCGCCTCATGCACGATGAATCTCTTGGCGGCTATACACGACTGACCTGAGTTGATCAGCCGTCCCGTGGTGCAGGCCGACGCAGCGAGATCGAGATCTGCATCTTCAAGGATGATCGACGGGTCCGAGCCTCCCAACTCGAGTACAGCCTTCTTCAGCATCTCTCCAGCCTTCGCCGCGACCGCTCTGCCGGCGGCTTCGGAGCCCGTGACAGTCACCGCGGCAACATCGGCGTTCTCGATGACTTCGGCAACCCTCGAAGAAGAGATGACCAGCGTCTGAAAGCATCCAGATGGAAGTCCAGCCTGAGTGAAGACGTCTTCGATCGCCAGGGCGCACCCGGTCACGTTGGCGGCATGCTTGAGGAGGCACGTATTCCCGGCCATCAACGCCGGCGCCGCAAACCGAAACACCTGCCACAGGGGGAAGTTCCACGGCATGATCGCCAGGACCACTCCCAGAGGCTCGTAGTGCACATACGACCTTCTACGTTCAGCCTCGATGTGTTCGTCGGCGAGAAACTTCTCTCCGTTGTCGGCGTAGTAGCGGCAAACCCACGCGCACTTCTCGACCTCGGCCCGACCGCTGGCTATCGGCTTGCCCATCTCCTTCGCCATCAGTTCAGCGAGTGCCTCCAAGCGGCTCTCCAACACTTCTGCGGCCTGTCGGAGTTTCCGGGCTCGCTCCGAGTAGGGCACTCGGCGCCACTCAGCAAAACGGTCGCTTGCTCGCGAGGCGATCTCGCCGACTTCGTGGTCCGAATGCTCGTCGTACTCGGCAATCAACAGCCCATTCGCGGGGTTGATCGATTGGAAAGTCATGTCAGGAGGCTCCGATCTGCTGGATCTGGCAAGCCCTGAATGTAATCCGGGCAACGGCTCCACCAGAAAATCTGCCTAGATAGGGCATTAATCCTCTCAACCTGCACGAAGACGAGAGAAGAGTGTATGTTGTGCCGCGTGGGACGACCCACGCTTCTCAATAAAGGAGACACGCTTACATGAATAAGAAGCAATGGTGGATCGCCATCCTGGCCGCCTTTGCGCTGGTCCTTGCTGCGTGCAATGGCGACGGGGAAGCCACCACGACGACCGACGAAGGAGGTCCGGGCGACGTCAGCTACACCGACGTGGACGTTTCGGGCACAGAAGTGACGGTTTGGGGCGCACCGACAGGAGATGAAGGAGCGTCGATTCAGGCCACCTTTGACATCTACGGCGCAGCCGAAGGCGCGAGCGTGGTGTGGGTCGGAAGCGACTCGTTCGAGCAGGATCTGAGGATCGCCGTCGATGGCGGCGCGCCGCCTGACATCGCGATCACGCCTCAGCCAGGTTCGGTTTGCACCTTTGCCGAGGCCGGCGAACTGGTGGCCCTGGAAGACATGGGCTTCGACATCGCAGCACTCGAGGCTGCTCACGGCGCCTACTTCATGGGTCTAGGTCGTTGTGCAGATGGGAAGCACTACTCGATACCGACGAACGCCAACTACAAGAGCATTGTCTGGTACAACAAGCCTCTGTTCGAGGCCGGCGGCTACGAGATCCCTGAGACCTGGGACGCCCTGGTCGCTCTGTCGCAGCAGGTGCTCGACGACGGGACAACTCCTTGGTGCATCGGTCTCGGGAGCGATGCAGCCACTGGGTGGCCTGGCACCGACTGGATCGAAGACATCATGGTCCGAACCGCCGGTGCGGACGTCTATAGCCAATGGGTGAATCACGAGATCCCGTTCAACGATCCCGCAGTCGCCAACGCCTTCGATGTGGCGGCAGAGATCTTCTTTGCCGACGGGTTCGTGCTCGGAGGAGTTGACACGACTGCCGCCATCGACTTCCGCGATGCGCCAGATCCGATGTTCAATGATCCGCCGAGCTGCATGTTCCATCGTCAGGCATCATTTATCTCCAACTTCTTCCCCGAGGGAGCACAGGCCGGAGTAGATGCTGACTTCTTCAACTTCCCGATCATCGACGCCGCTGTCGGTTCCGGGGCGATGGGAGGAGGGGAATTGGCGATTGTGTTCAATGACCGACCGGAAGTGCGTGCGCTTCTGGAGGCCTACGCCGGGACAGCCCTTCAATGTATCCAGGCAGCCCCCAAGGGCCATGGAGTTGCGGGAATCGAGAGGATCTCGGCGAATGCTGGGACCTCGGCCGATTGCTACGAGTCAGATACGGTGAAGAAGCAGGCCGAAGCAGTTGCTGCTGCCCTGGCGGCCAACGGCTTCGTCTTTGACGCTTCTGACCTGATGCCGCCCGAGGTTGGGCAAGGGTCGTTCTGGACCGGGATGGTCGACTGGACGCGCGGCACCTCCACAGAGGAAGTGCTCAACGCGATCGAGGCCAGCTGGCCGTAAACCACTACTGATAGACCAAGCGAGAGACGGGGCGGCATGTCCGCCCCGTCTCTCTTCGTTATGGTCCATCCACCCGCCAGAGATTGGTCATGTCACAGTCGGTTGATACGGAACTAGCCGAAGGCCCCGAAGCGCCGCCGCCCGGAACCGAAGGGCGCGGTCCCGTGACGCTGCTACTCAGAGTCGGTGTGTCCCTCGTGATTCCGATACTGGCTGGACTGGGGCTCTACTGGTCTGGGATCGTGTTGCTGGACGAAGACGCCAACCGAGCGGTGGTAGTCGGGGCTGCGCTCGTCGTCGGGGTTCTCGGCGTGTTCGCGCTCTACTACGGGATGGACTGGGTGGTCAACCGGCTTCCCGAGCGTGTTCGCGGCAAAGTGAGGCCTTTTGCCTTTGTCGGACCAGCGATCGTCGTCCTGACCGTATTCCTCCTGTACCCGACGATCAACACGATCTTCCTAAGTTTCCAGGACGCCACAGGTGATGAATTCGTGGGTGTGTCGAACTACGTGGCGTTGTTCACCCAGTCGGACACCCTCGTAGCCTTGCGCAACTCGTTGGGCTGGGTCATAGTCGTCCCCCTCTTCTCCGTGGTCATTGGTCTCGCCTTTGCCGTCCTCTCAGACCGCCTCGGATCGAAGGGCGAGGCATTCTCGAAGACGTTCATCTTCATGCCCATGGCGATCTCCTTCGTCGGCGCGTCGATTGTGTGGCGCTTTATCTACAACTTCCGTCCGGCGGGTTTTGGCGAGCAGATCGGCCTGCTCAACGGGATAATGCAGGGACTGGGAGCCGAGCCGGTGGCATGGCTGTTGCTAGAGCCATGGAACAACTTCTTCCTGATGGCCATCCTCATCTGGCTTCAAACAGGGTTCGCGATGGTGATCCTCTCTGCCGCGATCAAATCCGTGCCCGAGGAGATCATCGAGGCAGCGCGGATCGACGGGGCTTCGGAGTTCAAAGTGTTTACGCGCGTGGTGGTCCCATCGATCTCCTCGAGCATCGTCGTCGTGACAACGACTGTCATCATCACGGTCTGGAAGGTGTTCGACATCGTGTTCGTGATGACCGGAGGGAAGTTCGGCACCTCCGTCGTGGCCGAACGGATGGTGACAGAGTTCTTTACCTTCCGAAATAGCGGAAAGGGTGCCGCTCTCGCCGTCGTGCTCCTCGTCGCCATCGTCCCGCTGATGATTGCCAACGTGAGAAAGTTCAGAGAGCAGGAGATCACTCGATGACTTCGGGAGCTGTGAAAGTCACCGGCTTGCCGAGAGAGCAGTCGCTCTGGTCGCGTCTCACGTCCCGCTGGGTGGTCAAACTCACCCTCGCCGTCATCGTATTGGTCTGGATCGTCCCGACTATTGGGGTGCTCATCAGCTCCTTCCGACCCGCCGCCATGGTGAATGCCAACGGATGGTGGACCGTGTTCGCGAACCTGACCAGCAGCGAGTGGACATTAAGCAACTATTCGGACGTCATCACGTCTGAAGGTTTCGGAAACGCGTTCCTGAATTCGCTCGCCGTGACGATCCCGGCCACTGTGATCCCTATCACAATCGCCGCGTTCGCTGCGTACGCCTTTGCCTGGATGGAGTTCCCCGGGAGGCATTGGATCTTCGTCGCCGTAATCGCGCTACTGGTCATACCTCTGCAGATGGCCCTGATACCCCTGCTCAAGATGTACACGACCCTCGGGCTCAACGGCACCTTCCCTGCCATCTGGCTGGCTCACACGGGCTTTGGTCTGCCCCTGGCCATATACTTGCTCCGCAATTACATCGGATCTCTCCCGTCTTCGCTGATGGAGTCAGCCAAGATCGACGGGGCAACCCACTTCGAGATCTTCACCAAGCTGGTCGTTCCGCTTTCGGTCCCGGTGCTTGCGTCGTTCGCTATCTTCCAGTTCCTCTGGGTTTGGAACGATCTTCTCGTGGCCCTGGTGTTCTTGGGTGGCGAGCAAGACGTCCGCGTCGTCACGCTCGCTCTTCGAGACCTCAACGGCTCACGTGGATCTCAGTGGCATCTGCTCACCTCCGGCGCGTTCCTGACAATGGCGCTTCCACTAGCGGTGTTCCTGGGTTTGCAGCGCTACTTCGTCCGTGGACTTACAGCGGGCTCGGTCAAGGGTTAGACAAGCCCTTGCAGCCGGAAGCGTCAAAAGCCGCCAAGAAGGGCACGAGACGCATCTGGTGGGCGGTGGGGATCGGCACGATTCTGCAGGCAGCAGCCTTCTTGTCGTTGACCGCGGGCACGCTGGCCTCAACTTCCAGCGAGACCGAGTCCGCCGGGCCCGCCTTCGCCCTCGGATTCATGCTCGTCCCCGTGGTCTGTGCCGTCGTTGCCTTCGTCTCTGGCAACGACCGGGCCCCTATCGCCACTCTGAAGGGAATGGGAGCCTGGCTGGTCGTGGCACTACCCCTCGGGCTGGCCAACCCGATCATTGGCATTGGTACGGGATTCGCCGCAAGCGCAGCATTCACCCTCAAGACCCACGCTATCCGACCTGGCAGGAGAAGATTCGTAGCCGTCTTGACGATGGCGTCGTACTTGATCTTGTTGCTCGTGGTGCTTCCGCAGTCAGCCTTGTTTGCAGGCGCGGCGACTCCACTGTTTGCAGTTCGGACTGCTGACTACATTTCGGAGCACACCGAGTCCTCTGCAAAGGCCTGACCACGCCGCTCGCGAGAAGAGCGTCGCCTCTTCCGTCCGCTAGGTTGCTTCTACGGAGAGTCGTTCACATGGGAGTTGAGCACGGATGGCAAGCATCACGATGGAGGGACTCGGGAAGATCTACGGCGACGGAACCCGGGCCGTGGGGAGCGTTGATCTCGAGATCAGAGACGGGGAGTTCCTCGTCCTGGTTGGCCCTTCGGGGTGCGGCAAGTCGACGATCCTGCGGATGATCGCTGGACTGGAGGAAATCTCCGAGGGAACGATGCGGATCGGTGATCGGGTGGTCAACGACGTGGCAGCCAAGGATCGGGACATCGCGATGGTGTTCCAGAACTATGCCCTCTATCCCCACATGACCGTGTACGACAACATGGCCTTCGGTCTCAAGCTTCGCAAAATGCACAAAGACGAGATCGATCGGCGGGTGGGACAGGCCGCAGACATCCTCGAGATCAAAGAGTTCCTCGGCCGGAAGCCGGCGGCCCTGTCCGGTGGCCAACGTCAGCGTGTCGCCATGGGTCGGGCGATCGTGCGGGAACCGGTTGCTTTTCTCATGGACGAACCGCTTTCCAACCTGGACGCCAAGCTCCGCGTGCAGATGCGAGCCGAGTTGGAGCGTCTTCATGAGCGGCTCGAGACGACCACGGTCTACGTAACACATGACCAGGTCGAGGCGATGACGCTCGGCGACCGCGTGGCCGTGCTGAGAGCGGTGTCGACCAACAAGCCTTTCAATCTGCAGCAAGTCGGACCACCGACCGAGCTCTTCGCCAGTCCAAACAACCTCTTCGTCGCGGGCTTCATCGGTAGCCCGGCCATGAATCTCACCTACGGCCACCTCGAGCACGAAGACGGCAAGGTCGTGGCGGTCCTGCCGCATACCAAGCTCACCGTCGACCAAGCCGCACTCGACCGGCATCCCGGAGCCGAGAACTACATGGGTAAGGAAATCGTCATCGGTCTGAGGCCAAACGACATGGAAGCGGCCGCAGTCGCCGGAGCCGATCCTGAGCGAGCGATGTCGGCCAAGGTCGAGGTGACTGAGATGCTCGGGGCGGACACATACATCCACTTCACGGTCGATCGTCCGCCGGTTGTCACTCCCGACATCGAAGAACTTCTGGCCGACACCGGGCGCGATGCGAGTTCTCTCGGTGCTGTGACCAACTTCATAGCCAGAGTGAGTCCTGATGTTCGGATCAGGCGTGGTGAGACGGTGGCGCTGGTCGTTGACTGCGCCAAGTTGCACTTCTTCGATCCGGCTACTGGAAGTCGCATCGGGGCTGATGTACGAGCACCAGTCGGAGCCTGAACGCGGCTTCGCCTGGGGTGCGGCCACCTCGGCGTTTCAAGTCGAAGGGGGCCGGCGGGAAGGCGGCAAAGGCGAGTCGATATGGGACCGGTTCGCCGACGAAGGGCGCGTCCCGCACATCGAACGTCTCGGCTGCGACTCCTATCACCGCTGGGAGGAAGATCTCGATCTGCTGGCAAGCCTCGGGGTCGACTCCTATCGGTTCTCCGTCTCTTGGCCCCGGGTGATGCCGAAGGGCGTCGGGGAGGTCAACCTCGAAGGCATCGAGTACTACAGGAAGATCGCTGCGGGGCTGACCGAGCGGGGCATCAAGCCGGCGGTATGCCTCTATCACTGGGACCTTCCTCTGGCGCTCGAGGCAGACGGCGGCTGGCCCGCCCGCAGGATCACCGACCACTTCACCTCCTACACGACCACGGTCGTGGAGAGGCTCGGGGATCTCGTGGACACCTGGTACACGATCAACGAGCCCTGGGTCATCTCGATGCTCGGCTACCAGACGGGTGTCTTCGCTCCCGGAGTCAAGGACTGGAACCTGGCGATCAGAGCGGCCCACCACCTCCTCCTCTCGCATGGGATGGCGGTGTCGGTGATAAAGGCCCTGGATCCGACCTTTTCGGTAGGCCTCGCCATCGACTGCCGACCCGCCAGCGCGGCCACCGAGTCACCGGCCGACCTGATCGCCACCAATCACTTCGATGGGTACCGGAATCGCTGGTTCTTCGACCCGGTGTTCGCCAAGGGCTACCCGGCCGACACCGTTGCCGAGTTCGAGCGGCGCGGGCGTCTCGGAGCCGGACTCGACTTCGTGGAGTCCGGCGACATGGATCTGATCTCGCAACCGATCGACTTCCTCGGGGTCAACTACTACACGACGACGGATGTGTCGGCCGGGCGTGACGAGGCCGATGAGCCTTCCGCCCCTCCTGGGCCCAACCCGCCCACCGGCCACACCGAGATGGGCTGGCGAATCGACCCAGACGGCCTGGAGGGGTTCCTGCAACGGATCCACCGGGAATACTCCCCCACCTCGATCATCGTCAGCGAGAACGGGGCGTCGTACTCGGACGGCCCTGATTCGGCGGGACGAACGCGCGATGAGCGGCGGATCGACTATCTGAGAGACCACATCGGGGCGGTGGCGAGAGCCCGAGCCGCAGGCGCGCCGGTCGACGGATACTTCGCCTGGAGTCTTCTCGACAACCTGGAGTGGACGTCTGGATACAGGCAGCGGTTCGGGTTGGTGTGGGTGGATCACGACACCGGCGAGCGGATGCCCAAGGACAGCTTCCACTGGTATGCCGGCGTTGCTGCCGGCGGCCCGCCCCGCTCCTAGAAAGAGTCCGACAGCCCCGCACCCCTCGGACGTCTGTTCGATCGGATGGCAAGAGCTGACGGAGAGCCTGCTCGAGGCCGGTAGTCGGGGTGGCGCGGAGAGGAACACGGCGACGAAGCCGTACTCGCCCCATGGACTCTTCGTTCAGGTCCACCGCGCCGAGGGGCAGCGAGTGCGATGTCGGCTGCGAGGCGGGCCTCAAGTCCCCCAGGTTGCGCGCCGGACCGCTCTAGTTGGCGGCTATCGCGCCTAACCGGCCTGGAACTGCGCAGGTGCCGTTGTGTACTTGACTGATGGGTATTTGTGCTCTTCTTTTGGTTCTTCGGGAAGACCAGGCTCTGCGGTATGAGAACGCGAATGCTCGTCCTTGTGGCGCTGTTGGGGGCGTGCGCAAACGCCGGAGGGGTGACCACGACCGTCGAGCGTGCTGAACCCCCTTCGCCGTCAACGACCACACCGTCGACTCTGCCTGCGACCACAGCGCCTGGCACGACCCTGTCGGCTACCACGACGACGCTGCAAACACCCAGGATCCATCTCTACGGATTGGAGAAGCTCTACTCGACCGACGGCGTCGTGCTCTTGGAGGGCACCGCCGTCGGCGCGACCTTCGTTTCGGCGAACGGAAACACTGCCCAGACGTGGTCGGCTGGGGAACAGACCGGATTCTCCGTTGAGCTCGTCCTCGACCCGGGAGAACACGAGATCGAGATACTCGCCACCAGCGAGTCGGGAGCGGAGGCGGCACAGCTGGTACTCGTCGTAGTCGACCCCGGACTCGAACTGCGGATTGGCTATCTCACCGAGGTTGACGCCGAGAACGGCACCATCGTTGCCGATTATGTCGAGTGGCTCACCGGCGAGGAGGCACTGGCTGCAGCGCGGGAGGATGGCGCGATAGGCCAAGACGAGGACCTGCCCGGCGACTTCTACATTCGCAACCGGAACCCCGAGCTGCGGACCCTCGACCTGTCCGATGACCCGGTGATCGTTCTCCAGGCCTGCTACCCGGACGATGGACCGTGTTTGGTCAGGCAGGCAGTGGACACGGCCACTTTCGATGGGCTATTCGCCGACCCTGAGAACGGGTACGAACTGGTCGGATGGTGGTGGTACGGGACAGGCCACCTCCCCTACTGGCTGACCCTCGACAACGGGACGGTGGTCCAGATCAGCGAGCAATACCTCCCGTAGCAGGCAGGCCGGGGTTGGGCCGGGTCCGATGTGCCGTTGGGCGCTGCTATTCGGATCGGGTGGCTGCCCATCCGACCGTGACCGCGAAGAAGGCGGTGACGGCGACCGAAACCCAGTAGAACAGGTCGGTTCCCTCATAGGTGCCGGCCGTCTGTTCCCAGACGAGCCCGACCAGGAGGAGCGTGGGAATGGCCACGAACGGCCAAACCAGAGACCTGTCGGCGGCGAAGCGGTCGATCCCTCTCCACTCCAGCCACGCGACACCGATCAAGGTGGCGCCCAACGCCCTCGGGAAGAAGGACATCGTGTCCCAACCGAAGATGGTGTCCATGGTGAAGTCGGGTACCAGAAAGAAGGCCACGCCGTATAGGGCAAAGGCGAAACTCTGGAAACGCATGATCGTGGCGAGCACGAGACAACCTCCCTCTGTCGGCTGCTTGTTGCACAGACCGTTACAAGCGAGGCTATCGACGGAGCCGGTAGGCGCTTAGAGCCTTTTGCCCCTAGAGCACCAGGGGGAAACCAGGCGGGTCAGTTCCTGCGGAAGCAGTATCACGGACAGGAGGAGTAGACAGACCCGATGCGATCTTGGCCACCCGGAGTGAACTCTGCATGGAACTCGATCGCCGTTGCCGAAACGAGTTCTCGCAGCGTATCCGGGTGGATGATGTCAGCCGCGTCCGCCGAGTAGTAGAAGACCTCATCCGGGGCCAACTCGATGACCTGACCTGCAGGAACACCGATCATGAATTGGTACAAAGGATCCGCGTTGGGATCGGCTAGCCCCGCCTGAAAGACCTCTTGAATCTCGTTTGTCGCGTTCTTGATCGCCACGGTCACCCGGAGCGAGCCATCACCGCAGTCTGCGGAGACTCCGAGCTGAATTCCAGTTGAACCCCAGTCGGGATTCACAGGGGTTGGCAATGGAATGTCGGGAAAAAGGGTTTGCCCAGACTACGGAACTGTCGCGGTGGTAGTGGTACTCATGGTCAGGGTCGTAGTGGTCGACAATGACAGATCCAAGGTCGATGCTGGAGGAAGTGGCTGAGAAGAAGTAGGCAGAGGAGAATCTAGGGTGTCCGACAAATCAGGTGAGTCAACGCTCGTGTCCCCGTCCCCGCACGCAGTCAGTGCCAGTGCCATGACGCGATCAACAAAGCCAATCGGCTTCCCATCAGAAACCTCCCTGAGGCGGACGCCGCCGACCACTCCACCAACAACGATCAGGCACCAGAGAGCCTCGGTCAAGGGCCGGAAGTCCAAACTCGAGCCGATGAGGGCTCAGGGCTGCTCTTCGCACAGGGTCTTTGCCGGGAGATTCCAGGTGGTCCCCAACGACATGGATCCCTCTCCGCGACATTGAGGGAAGGGCTGGCCGAACGCGATATGAGGCACGTGCCGATCTGGCAGGCCTAACAATGATGGTCAAACACCGTTTTGGTCGTTCCAACTGGCATGGGAGAAGAAGCAATGCGAAAGATCACACAGATGGTCATCGTGATCATCCTGACACTGGCGATGGCGCCGGCCGCTCTGGCCACCCAGCCCAGCCAGGTCGGCAACTCTGACGGTCGGAACGGAGGCGCCAGTGCACCCGGACCGCACTGTCACTACAACCTGGTGGCAAGTGAGAAGAACAGGTCACCGCACGGCAACATCATCACCGGAGCCACCCACCAGGCTCATGTGCAGACCGGCCTGCCCACAGGAGTGTTCCAAGCGACGGCCTGTCCGTAGACGCTACGCGACAATCGATCTTCCTCGATCCCCGGAAAGATCACTGACACTCGGGGGCTCTGACCGGCGCTACTGCTCTAGATGTATCCTCAGGCCAATGCACTGGAGATTGACTGAGCACACCTGACACACACGCTCAGGGAACACAAACGATCGTCTTCACCGACCTCGAAGGCTCAACCGACCTACGAATTCGCCTGGGTGATAGTGAGGCGAACAAGTTGTTCAACGAGCACGACCAGCTGGTCCGCTCCCAGTTGGAAGCCGGCGGTGGCACAGACATCAAGGGTCTCGGCGACGGGTTCATGGCGCTGTTCACCTCGGCCAACCGCGCCATCGAGACTGCTGTATCGATCCAGCGCGCCATAGCTGAGCGCAACAAGGAAAACCCGGGACGTGAGATCTCGGTGCGTATCGGCATGAACAGTGGAGACGTCACCTTCACTGACGGCGAGACCCTGGGCACAGCCGTTCATGCCGCCTCGCGGGTGGCAGCCAAAACACAGGGGGACCAGATCCTGATCTCTCAGATCGTCTCCAACCTCGCTGGGTCTCTGGGAACGACTCGGATAGTCGACCGGGGGCTGTTCTGGCTCAAGGGTTTCCCCGACCGCTGGCGTCTCTACGAGGTGCTGTGGAGGGATGACGACAAGGAGCTGCGTAAGGCAGAGCGAGAAGTGCGCGAGGTCTCCGCCCAGGCCTTCGACCCGACGGCGCCTCGAGCAGCCGGACCCATCGTGGGAAGAAAGCGCGAGTTGGCCGCCATCAACGAGCACATCGCCGGTGCCAGATCGGGCCTTCGCGCTCTTGTGCTGGAAGGCGAAGCGGGCATCGGAAAGACCCGCATGCTCGAGGAGACCGCCTACCTGGCGACAGGCGCAGAAGAATCCCCATATGTGGCTCTCGACGTCGCAGCGGACGAAGAGCTAAGAGGACCCTTCCTCCTTTTCCGCTCGCTGCTCGGCTCCCCCAAGGTCGCCGCCATAGCTCGGGAGGCGATGGCGCTGGAGATTCTCGACAGGGCCCGCGACGCCATCGGCGGGCGCTCGGTGGGAATGGACGACCTCTCACCCCAGGAGCGGATGCTCCGAATTTTCGACGAGGTTACTGGGGCGATCGCCGCCATAGCTCGGGAGAACCCTGTGGCACTACTCCTCGACGACCTCCAATGGGCCGACGAGGACAGCATCCAACTGATCCGATACATGGTGAGGACACTCCCTTCAGCGCCGCTCTTCCTGTTGATAACGATCCGCCCCTACGAGGAATCGTCGTCGGGTACCAGCAAGTTGATCGCCGACCTCGACCGGATGCGGGTCACTCAGGTCTTGCGGCTCCAACGTTTCTCAGTCTCAGAAACGGCCGAGCTGCTCATGAACCTCCTCGGCTCGCCTGTGGATGACCAGACGCTTCAGAGCCTTCACGCCCGCTCCGAAGGGGTGCCGTTCTTCATCGAGGAGCTGGCCCGCGCCTACCGGGAGGCCGACGCTCTGCAGTTGATGGATGGGACATGGACCATGACAAGGTTCAGTGGCACCGCGGTGCCTTCCTCGGTTCAGTCCCTAATCGAGCGACGCCTCGCCCAGCTTCCCGACGAACCAAGGAGCCTTCTCGCAGACGCAGGGGTATTGGGGAGGAGATTCAAACTCTCCGACCTCGCCCCCGTGCTCGCGCGGATGCGCAACGAGGACGAACTGCCCGAATGGCAGCTGGCCGAGCAATTGGACAAGGCAGTCTCTCTCGGATTGCTGGTCGAAGAGCCACATGATTCCGAGTACGACTACACCTTCTCGCATGACCAGATTCGAGCTTCGCTTCTCGCCGACCTTCCCCGGCGGCGCCAGCAGGCGATCCACGGCGTCATCTCCGACCTTCTCACCACCAGGGAGGGGATGGTCAACCTCTCGATGCTCGCCTATCACGCGATGAAAGCGGGCGACTCGAACAGGGCAGTATCGACAGCAGTCGAAGCGGCACAGGCGGCCCTCTCGGCTTCGGCGCCCGAGGAGGCAATACGAATCATCGGAGGGACCCTGCCGGCGGCGTCAGAGCCCTCCGACAGGATCTCGATGCTCCGCGTCAAAGACGACGCTCTCCAAATGCTCGATCGTGGCAGTGCCCGCATCGCCAACCTGGCCGAGATGAGCGCCATGACCGGCGCCATCGGATCCCCCGAGCTCGAGATAGAGGTCAAGCTGAGAAGAGCCTCGGCGGCGAGGGCGACCGAGGACTACGAGTCAGCAGTCGAAATGGCGAACACGGTCCGAGACACAGCGGTGGAGATGGGTGACAGGAGCCTCGAGCTGGCGGCCTGTCTCGAACTGGGCCAGGCCCTGACCAGAAGCGACGTCGGCGAGGCCTACTGGCCGCTTGGCGAGACAGATCTCGATGCGGCCGACGAGGCATACAGCCGTGCACTGGAGCTGGCCCGCGAGATTGGGTCGCGCCGCGACGAGGCGATTGCCATGAGGGAGCTCGCCGTGATCGAGGGAGGACGCGTCCGCAAGATCGCCGAAGAGGCAGAGGCGAGCGGGACGTCGAAGTTTGAGATCATCGCAATGGGCCCGACCCTCTTTGAGGGGGCCAAGGAGTTGGCGGAACAGGCATTGAAGATCTTCGAGGAGATCGGAGACAAGAGAGGCGCGATGTCGGCGCTGATCTCAATGGCTTACGCCCACGTCACCGACCCCACAGCCCACGGCCTGGCCGGGCGGATCGAGCACATACGAACACTCCAGAACTCGAAGAAGGGACAACTGACCGACAGCCAGCGCGCCAAAGAGGACGCGGCGATGCTGTACAGCATCCAGACCTACGCCCGGGTGAACCACCAACCCGACTTGGCTCTGCTCAGGGGCCAGGAGGCATTCGAAGCCGCCCGATCCCTGGGCGACAAATGGTTGGAAACCATGGCGGCCGGGGGAATGTCGCTCACCTATGCCTCACTGGGCGACGCCACCAACTGTCGGGCATGGATCGAACGGGCCGGGTCTGCGGCCATGTCCGTTCCCAGCTCATCGATGGCGCGGCGCATGGAGATGTGGCGGGGGGCTTGCGCCGCCGCCGAGAGTGACCCCGAACGAGTGAAGCTCCATTTCGAGAAGGCAGCTGACCTTGCTGGGACCAAGAACCCGGCTGGTCAAACGGAGGCGTATTGCGCCCTCGCGTTTGAGACTTGCCGGATCGGCTCGCTCACCGAGAACTCCGATCTGCTGCAGCTGGCGAAAGAAGCCGCCGAGAAGACACTCGACCTCGCCGCCACCTTGCCCGGCCAGACACCTTGGGCTGGTGTTGCCCACGCAGTGTTAGGCGTTGTCGCCGATGGGGAGGGCCTATCGGAGGAGGCCGAAGACCATGCTCGGATTGCGCTCAGCTCCTTCGATTTGTTGACCCACGTCCTTCACCTCGTCAACGTTCTGTGGGCTGCGGGGAGGGTTCTGGTTCGTCACCAGGCAGCGGAAGCGGCGGACCTCACCCAGCAGATCGCCCAGGGCCTGGGCTTTCTGAGCATGAGCATGGCCGATCCGGAAACGCGCTCCAAGTGGTTCTCGGTTGATGTCCACATTGAGCTCGCTTCCCTGGCAGGCTTCGAACTTCCCGAGGACTTCGAGAGGGAGGGTGAGCCGCCGGAAGGCCTCAGCGACGAGGATCTCGCGCTGCTTCGTGAGATCGCATCGGGATCACACAAGGCCGAAGCCCATGAATCCGACGTCAGTGATCTGTTGACGAAAATAGGTGTTGAGTCGGAGACACAGGCGATCGAGTACGCGATAAAGGCAGGCATCGGATGGGCGTGAGAGTTGTGATCGATCGGCGGCGCTGCATCGGGGCGGGCACCTGCATCGTCCTTGCTCCGACGGCGTTCCAGTGGCGGCAGGGTGACTTCATCAAACCGGAGCTGCTCGACCCATCCACCGTCGACGAGGACACCCTGGCTGATGTAGTTGCGGCCTGCCCGACGAGGGCGATCATCCTCGAAGAGGTCTTCGAGCCGGTCACTTCACCCGATCTATAAGCCGCCAAAAACCGTTCTGTGAGGACCCTCCCGGAAAATCCTCACAGAACGGAGGCAGGCCCCCCCTTACTCCTCGCTGTCGGGGAAGAAATCCCACGGTGCGCCGGACGGGCCCACCGGGTAGGTGACCACGTCGCTATCCGACCCGTCCTCCGGCGAGCCCCAGAACACCTGGATCAACTGGCCCTGCTCCAGACCCGGGATGTCGAGCGTGAACTCGAACGTGCCCCAGCACCCTGTGCCGCAGGTCGCGGTGGTGAAGTCCTGATGGACGACCTCGCCACTCTCCGCCCAGACCACACGCATCTGCACGGTTGCCTCGTAAACGTTGGCAAGGCCGGCCACGACGGGCAGCCCATCACCTCTTGCCCTGTCATCTGGGCGATGAACAACCCCGTCCCCTACAGCATCACAGTCACCAAGACTTAACGCGCGCCCGGCGTACATAAGTGCCGTTATGTACGGACGCCGCCGCCTGCCTGGTGACCGGTTGGTTTTGC